>Ga0172372_10001880_pt1 | contig 32305 bp, 22 predicted proteins | sample LakKiv5m_2_FD_114544 | JGI IMG/M metagenome (GOLD analysis project Ga0172372, IMG submission 114544) | Freshwater microbial communities from Kabuno Bay, South-Kivu, Congo - kab_092012_9.5m | ecosystem: Environmental > Aquatic > Freshwater > Lake | place: Democratic Republic of the Congo... | reverse complement strand
CTCAGCCTCGACGAACTGATGCTGACCCTCGGCTGTGCTGCATGGGACGCCGCCTGCGCCGGCCAGGCTGCCTCGCTCCTGGGCGCCGACAACGCCCTCAGCATCGATGTCATCGCGAGCGGAACGGGCGCTGCCCTGCAGATCACCAGCGTCGCCCGGACCGGTGCGGTGGTCGGCGAGCCCGAGAAGGTCGAGGTCTCCCTCGACGACGACGGCCGCACGATCGCCGCCGCCTGGGTTGCCGGTGCCGTGAAGGGGGCCCGGCCCACGATCCTCGTCGTCACGGCCGACCTGCCCGGCACCGAGGTCCTCATCGATGGCGAGCCACGGGGTGTCACGCCCCTCACGCTCGTCGACGTCATCGCGCCCGGCGAGCACGCCCTCGTGATGCGCCGTGAGGGCCGCGCGCCCCTGAGCCGCACCATCACGGTCGCCGGCGGCGCCATCACCCGCGAGGGTGGAGCGCTGTCACAGGGGCCCGAGATGAAGACGACGCCCACGGTCGGTGAGGCGCCGCCGACGCCCCTGCCGCCGCCACCCGGCGGCGGGATCCCGCCGCTCGCCATCGTGGGCTTCGGCCTTGGTGGCGCCGGCGTCGTCGCGGGCGTCGTTGGCGTCGGCATCGCCGCCAACGCCTTCGCCACCCTCAACGCCGTCTTCACCACCGCCGCCGACGGCACGCCGACGACGAAGCCCGGCATCTGCGCCGGTCCCGGCGACACCTTCCTCGCGCCGGAGTGCGGTGAGCCGCTCAGCCCCGAGGAGATCAACGCCGACCTCTTCGTCGACGGGGACCCCAACCCGGAGAGCCGCATCAACGCCTTCCGCCTCGGCCTCTACGACACCGCCAACGTCGGCGTGGTCGTCGCCGCCGCCGGCGTCCTGGTCGGCGTGACCGGGGTGGTCCTCGGCTTTGGCGCCATGAGCGGTGAGGAGCAGGACGCCGCGCCGGGGGCCGGATCCCCGCCGGCTTCGGCAACCCCCTGAAAAGACGATGGATTCTTCGGGCTTCGCCGAACGGCGGGGCTCCGCGCTATTGACTCACGCCCGCGCTCATTGCGCGCCCGCTTGAGGTCACCATGCGCATCAACGACCGCTCCATCCAGACCTTCGCCACCCGCATCGCCGCGACGCCCGCGAAGCAGATCGACGACGCCAACGTCCTGGAACTCCTGGCGGCCGTGGCCGACAAGGCCGGCCTGAGCGGCCAGCAGGCCCTCCAGCGCCTCCAGGGCGGCAGCCGGCAGCAGCAGTTCGACCTCGCGAAGGCCGGCCTGTCCGCCCGCGAGACCGAGGACCTCAAGGAGCTGCTCGACAAGGGCGGCTTCACCTTCACGCCCGGCGCGAAGAACTTCCTCGACGCCCTCGTGGGCCGCGCGGCCTTCAACCCCAACGCGGGGACGACGCCGACGCCGCCGCCGACCCCGCCCCCGGGCCCGGTCGTGCTGTCGGGCCGGGAGCTCAAGCCCGAGGACAAGATCGTGTCGACCCCGTCGCATACGATCCAGCTGGCGACGGTCGTCGGCGGCCAGGCCCTCCCGGACTTCCGCCTCTCCCAGCGCACGATCACCGATCCCGAGCCGAAGACGACGGCCATCGACGCCGCCGCCACCGCCAACATCGGCACCATCGCCACCGCCGCCGACTTCAAGACGCTGATCACGTCGCTGCAGCAGACGAACAAGGCCTGGCTCACGCCCGACCCGGCCGCGCTGAAGGCGAAGCTCCCCACCGAGGACCAGAGCAACTACGCCTTCCTCAACATCACCGGCCGCCGCATCGAGCAGTTCTTCGGCGAGGCCCAGCGCCTCATCTCCCGCTCGGCGATGCCGCAGGCGGAGCAGGCAAAGGCCCGCGTCGAGCTCAACGCGGCGTTCCGTGACGCCTTCCGCGGCCGCACGGCCCAGTTCGACCGCGCCGACACCGGCACCTACTGGAGCTACGGCCACGACGCCGCCTTCGTGCACGTCTTCGAGAAGATGCTGCAGGCGCTGCCGGACAACGATCCGAAGCGGAAGTACATCCAGAACCAGATCGATTTCATCTTCACCAACAAGTACGTGCCCAACGGCGCGGTGAAGGAGAACGACGCCGAGCAGAGCCTCGGCCTCGTCGCCATCGACAAGGGCTCGCGTCACGTCATCTCGATGACGAAGGGCAGTGAGACGTCGAACCGCGTCTCCTACGAGACCCTGCAGATCCCGTCGTCGGCGGGCGGCGCCAACGCCGGTCGGCAGGTCTACCGCGACGGCACGCAGTACTTCTTCCAGGGCACGCGCACCGAGCTGTCGGCCGCCGAGGTCGGTCAGCTCAAGGCCACGCCCGTCGCCCACGAGGACATCGTCTTCCGTCGCAAGGGCAACACCGAGCAGCTGCGCCAGGACTTCCGCTACGACTGGGACGGCAACGGCATGCTCAACACCCAGGACATCGACACCGGGTGGTGGGGTCACTGCGACATCAAGGCGCTGATGGAGACCATCCTCGCCGACATGGGCGGCTCCGCCGGCGTCTCCGAGTTCCGCGCCGACACCCAGCGCACCACCGAGTTCTCGCGCGACATGCAGCTCGAGGGCCTCGCCGCGCTGCTCAACTTCGACGACGTCTACACCTCGGCCTCGGGCTATGGGCAGCGCGTCCAGTTCGGCACCACGAACTTCGCCGGCGCCCGCTTCGACAACCGTCCCACCGTCATGAAGATGACGACGTCGGGCGGCACGATGAACCTGCCGATCCGCCTCACCGGGCTCTCGGAAAAGGGCGACTCGAGCAAGACCGTCGACGTCAACGCCATCTTCGCCAGCAAGATCGCCGACGCGAAGAAGGAGACCTTCACCGACAACAAGGACCTCCTGCGCATCGACCAGGGCGACATGCACGTCGTCGATGGCTCGGGCCGCAAGCTCGAGGGCACCACCGACGGCTACTCGTTCGACAGCCGCGGCTGGCCCGTCGAGAGCAAGACGGTCTTCGAGATCGACCTCAACGCGACGACGGGGGACAAGGTCCTCATCGGCACCCAGCTCCGCGACGTCGACGCCCGCACCCTCGACCGCTTCTACTTCGACCCGAAGACGAAGATGGTCGAGAAGGTCGAGACGCAGTTCGTCCAGAAGCAGGGCAGCAGCACCTTCGAGGCCGTCGAAGGCCGCCGCAGCAACGTCGGCACCATCCGTGGCGTCGAGCTGTCGCGCGAGATGGAGGCCGGCGACGACGTCAAGAACAAGCTGAAGATGCTCGAGGACGCCGTGAAGACGGGCGCCAAGATCGCCACCGACAGCGACACCCGCGACCAGGTGTGGAACGGCGAGGTCCACGCCGTCCGCTTCAACACCGAGTGGCGCTCGCCCGACGGCAAGTGGGAGCGCGTCAGCGTCAACGTCGACGCCACGTTCGGCTCGGGCAAGGTCGGCACCTTCCTGCACAAGCTCGACGACAACGGCGCTGTCATCGACAGCATGGAGCTCAAGGCCGCCGTCGACTTCTACTGGGCCGACTCGCCGCGCATCGCGCCGCTCGTGTCGGAGCGTGGCAACTGGTACGTCAACGAGGCCATGCTCAACCGCGGCGTCGTCGACCTCGGCGCCGGCAAGGCCGCCTCGCTCGGCGCCCTGCAGGACCTCAGCGACCTCATCTACCTGGGCCTCAAGGCGAAGGACAACAAGAAGCTGTTCACCATCGTCGACGGCGGCAAGCGCTACGTCTACGAGGACCGCTCGGCCTGGGAAAAGGACGTCGCCGCCATCAAGGCGCGCGAGGCCGGTGGCACCGGTGGCACCGGGCCGACGCCGAACCCGCCCGGCAAGGTCCAGCAGTCCAGCCGCGCCAACCTCACCGTCCCGGACAACGATCCGAACGGCGTCACCGACACCATCTCGGTGGCGACGTCGGGCGCGCTCAAGGACATCAAGGTCGGCATCGACCTGCGCCACACCTACGTCGGCGACCTCGACGTGAAGCTCATCGCGCCCAACGGCACCGAGGTGAAGCTCCACGCCCGCGGTGGCCGCAACGCCCAGGACCTCGTCGGCGTCTACGGCGTCGACCTCCGCGCCGTCGACGACCTCAAAAAGCTCGTCGGCGCCGATGTGAAGGGCGACTGGAAGCTCAAGGTCGTCGACCTCGCCGGCCAGGACGTGGGCACCCTCAACGAGTGGCGCCTCGACATCGACGTCTGAACCCGCTCGATGACCTGTCGCACTGCGGGCGCCGGAAGGCGCCCGCGGTCGTTGGTGGGCCGGTGGCGTGCGAAACCGTGCGGGACCTGGGCCAATTCGCCCGGCGCGGGCGCTGGCGGGGCGTCCGAATGCGCGGCGGTGCTGGCCGGTCCCTTGCTGTGGTTTCCCCACGGAGGTTTCTTCATGTCCCGCCCCAGCCTTGAGAAGAGCATGACCCGCCACCCCCACTCGATCCGCGCGGGCGAGACCCTGCGGACCGCCGAGAAGATGATGGAGCGGCTCGGCGTGCATCACCTGCCGGTCCGTGACGGCGGCAAGCTGGTGGGCGTCATCACCGACTCCGACATCGCCTTCGCCGCTCGCGTCCAGGGCAACATCGACGCCGTCAAGGTCGAGGAGGCCTGCATCGACGACCCCGTCACCGTCGACGTCGAGACCGACCTCCATGTCGCCCTCGGCATCATGATCGAGAAGCGGGTGGACTCGCTCCTCGTCACCAACAGCGAGGACGGCGGCGAGCCGGCCCTCGAGGGCATCTTCACGCTGCGCGACGCCGCCCGCGTCCTGTGGGAGCAGACCCGCGCCTGACGGCGCCGGTCGGCCGTGCTACAGCAGTCCCCGATGATGGACGTCGAGGACGCTGCCCGGGCCGTCGAAGAGGCCCTGTCGACCGGAGACCCTGACCGGGTGGACGCCGCCCGCGTCGCCTACCTCGAGGTCGATGGGCGCGGTCCCGTCGCCGCCGACATGCGCTACCGCCTCGGCCTGTCGCGGCTGTTCCGCCACCGCGACGCCGACGGCGCCATCGAGCTGTTCAAGGAGGCCGCCGGCGAACGCGGCGCGCCGGTGGCGCCCGAGGCCCGCGTCTCCCTCGCCCTGTGCCTGTCGTCGCGCGGCAAGCGCCAGCAGGCCATCTTCGAGCTGCGCAAGATGCTGCCCGAGGGAGCGGCGCCGACGGTCCACACGGCCCAGGCCCTCGACTTCCTGTCGATGCTGCTGCGCGATTCGGGCGCCCCCCAGAAGGACATCGCCGCCGTCGACACCCAGCGTCGCGCGCACCTGCGCGCGCTCGCCGAAGGCAGCGCCGCTCCGATGGAGAAGGCCCACTGGCTGCTGCGCCTCGGCGCGGCCCTCATCGACGGCGGCACCGGCGTCGATATCGCCGCTGCCCGCAAGGCCTACGACGAGGTCATCAAGCTCGGCCCGAAGGCCGGCGACAGCGCGGTCCAGGCCGCGCGCCAGGCCATCAAGACGATGCCGCGCTGATGCGCCTGACCGAGCTCCACGTCGACGGCTTCCGCAACCTGCGCGACGTGGGGCTTGTCCCGCATCCCCGCCTGACCATCTTCGTCGGCGACAACGGTCAGGGAAAGACCAACCTGCTCGAGGCCATCCACCTCGTGTCGGCGCTGCGACCGCTGCGCGCCGTCGAGAAGGCCCGCGAACTCGTGGCGTTCGATCGGGAGCGGGGCGTCGTCCGCGGCCGCTTCGACCTCGACGGCCCCCTCGACGTCGAGGTCGTCTGCGAGGCGCGCGGGCGCCGGGCCACCGTCGGCGGCAAGGCGGTGCGCGACGTCGCCACACTGGCCTCCCGCCTTGGCGTCGTCAGCTTCGTCCCGGAGGACAGCACGATCATCCGGGGCAGCCCCGGCGATCGTCGTCGGGGGCTTGATCGCTTTGCCTACGGCCTGCTGCCGGGTTTCGCCCAGGCCTCGCGCCGCTTCGAAGACGCCCTCGAGCAGCGCAACCGGCTGCTCAAAGACCCCGTCGTCGACGAAGACGCCGTCAGCGCCTTCACGCCGCCGTTCATCGAGGCGGCGGTCGAGCTGACGCGGCTGCGTCAGGAGGCGACGCGACGTTGGGCCCCGGCTTTTGCCGCCGAGGCCCGCGCCATCGGCGACGACGGCCTCGTGGCGTCGATCGCCTACCGCAGCGGGATCGTCGACGACGACGAGGACAACGACGACTTCGCGATCGGGCCCCTGCCGGAGCCGGCGGCCCTGCGGGCCCGCCTCGAGGAGCGGCTGGGCCGAGGCCGGGCCATCGAGCGCCGCAAGCGTTCGACGCTCTGTGGGCCCCAGCACGACGATCTGCTGATCACGAAGGGCGAGCGACCGGCCCGCTTCCTCGCCTCGCAAGGGGAGGCCAGGGCGTTGGTGCTGGCCCTGAAGCTGGCCGCAGTCCGGGTCCAGGCCGAGGGGCGGGGGGCGCCGCCGCTGCTGCTGCTGGACGACGTCGCCGGTGAGCTCGACCGGCAGAGGGCCACCCGCCTGCTCCTCGCCATCGACGAAACGGGTGCCCAGTGCTTCGTGACGACGACATCGACCGCGACGCTGCCGCCGCTCGGGGACGCGGCGGTCCGGGGGGTCGAGGCCGGCCGCCTCCGCGACGGCTGAGCGGGGCTGGGCGGCACAGGGTGTGGTGGAGTCCTACCTGCCGCAGGTGTTGCATCGAAGCCCGACCTCGACCCACAATCGGCACCTTCCCTGAGGTTCGTGATGCATCGTCACCCGCACGCCCGCCGCTTCGCGCTCGTCTCCGCCCTCTTCGGCCTTGCCGCCTGCGAGCCGCTGACCTGCCAGGGGCGCGTCGTCGATGGCCTCGGCGAGACGCCCATCGACCAGGTCGTCGTCGACGACGTCCCGATCTTCCCGCCGCTGTGCGTCGGCGCCCAGAGCGAGTTCAACGGCGATGTCAACATCACCCAACAGGCCCAGCTCGATGCGCTCGTCGACTGCCAGCGCGTGAAGGGCAACATCTTCATCCACGACAGCGACGACATCACCGACCTCGGCGCCCTCGCCAAGCTCGAGCGCATCGACCAGGGCTACCTGCTCGTGCTCAACAACAGCGCCCTCACCGAAATCGCGCTGCCGGGTCTCATCGAGGTGCAAAACGGCATTGGCGCCGTCGACAACCCCGAGTTGGTGTCGGTGCTCATGCCGGGCATCACCACCCTCAAGGGCGACCTCACGCTGCGCAACAACGCCAAGCTCAACCAGCTCGACTTCAAGGCCGCCCAGCGCCTCAACAACGCCGTGTTCATCATCAACGGCGCCGGCGTCGTCACGAGCTTCGGCAACCTGATCCTCGCCGACCTGCCGGCCCTCACGAGCATCGACGGCGCGTTCGACGCGCTGCAGGTCATCGAGGGGTCCGTCGACGTCCACGCGACCGGCCTCACGAGCTTCAAGGGCCTTGAGACGCTGACGGACATTCTCAATACCGGCGGCGCCGGCACCGTCCGCACCCAGATCCGCGCCGACAAGCTCAACCCGGGCCTCTCGGTGGGCATCGACTTCAACGCCCGCTTCGACGTCATCCCATCGCCGAACCCGGCCCTGCAGAACTTCGACGGCCTGCAGAACCTCGACGCCATCGGCGGCGACATCTTCATCGGCTTCAACCCCGAGCTCGAGAACTTCGTCGGCCTCGACGACCTCGCGACCATCACCGGTCGCCTCTTCGTCGTGGGCAACGAGAACCTTGCCAACTTCTCCGGTCTCGACGGCGACAACGACGGCGACGGCAACGACGACGGCCTTTCGGCCATCAACGGCGACCTCTTCATCGGCGTCTTCTTCGACCGCTTCGGTCAGCCGAAGGCGGGCGGCAACGCCGGCCTTGTCGACTTCAGCGGCCTCGACAGCCTCACGACGCTGACGGGCAACCTGACCCTTGGGTTCAGCCCCGCCTTCGAGGACTTCACCGGCCTCGATCGTCTGCCCGCCATCGGCGGCAACTTCACGATGCTCGGCCTCGAGCCGAACTCCTTCAAGGGCGCCCTCGTCCTCACCACCATCGGCGGCGACCTCGCCTTCGGTCAGCTCTTCCGCGTCGATGGTCAGCCCTTCGACCCGAACGAGGCCGTCGTCGAGAACCAGCTCGCCGACGTGACCGGCGCCGTCCAGGACCCGTCGGTGAAGTTCGACAGCAACGACGGCCAGAACGGCTTCGAGGCCCTCACCACCGTCAACGGCGACCTCGTCTTCGCCTTCTCCGACTTCGACGCCAACGCCGGCGCGCTGCGCCTGAGCGACCCCGACACCGCGACCCTCGCCACCGTCGGCGGCAGCCTCATCCTGTACGGCAACAGCAACCCCGACAGCCTCGACGGCATCCAGGGCATCACCACCCTTGGCGGCTTCGTCGTCAACTTCGCCGTCGACGCCTTCGGCGACCTGCAGCCCTTCGAGAACAACGGCCTCGCCGACTTCTCGGCGCTCCTGCCAGGCAACAACGGGGCGCTCGGCGCCGGCGGCCTGCACATCGGCTTCAACGACGACCTCGACAACGCCGCCTTCGCCACCTTCAACAACTTCGTGAATGTCGCCGGCGACGTCACCATCGCCCGCGTCGGCAACCAGGACAACCTCGGGCCCACCGACCTCAACGAGCTGAACATCACGACCATCGGCGGCAACCTCACCGTCTGCGCGGTGAAGAACGGCGACAACGCCCCGATCAACGCGAACCTCGGCAACCTCACGGCGCTGAACATCAACGCCACCAACACCATCGGCGGCGACCTCTTCGTCGGCTTCTGCAGCGACCTCACCAACACGACGATGAACACGGCCACCGTCACCGGCACCGTCGAGTTCACCGAGCTGCCGAGCCTGCAGACCCTCAACGGCCTCGCGTTCAACAACGTCGGCGCCCTGCAGCTGCACGACCTCACCGATGTCCAGACCATCGACATCCCGTCGCTGACCCAGGTGAACGGCAACCTCGAGGTCGTCCGCAACCAGCAGCTCACCGCCATCAACTTCACCCTCAACACCGTCGGCGGGACCCTGCGCCTCGTCGAGCTTGGCGAGCTGCCGGACCTCGACGGCCTCACCGGGCTCAACACCGTTGGCGGCGACCTCGACATCATCGACTGCGACGCCCTCGAGGAGACCAACGGCCTCAACCAGCTCGACGAGGTCGGTGGCACCCTGCGCCTGCGCCGCCTCGACTCCATCGAGAACGACGCTCAGCTCAACGGCGTGCAGGATCTCACCCTCAACCAGCTCCAGCGGGTGGGTGGCCTTGAGGTCGCCCAGATGGACCTCCTCGAGGACCTCGCCGGCCTGCAGAGCCTCACCGAGGTGCGTGGCACGCTGCTGCTGTCGGCCAACCCGCGCCTGACGACCCTCTTTGGCCTTCAGGGCATCACCCGCATCGGCCGCAAGCTCAGCATCATCGACAACCCCGAGCTCACCCTCGCCTTCTTCGACGACGACAACCAGGACCGCGTCCCGGACTTCGACGACAACGATGGCGTGAACAACGAGCCCGAGGATCCCGACGGCACCTTCGAGTCCGGCCTCATCGATGCCCTCGCCACCATCGGCGAGCCCATCATCGAAAACGGCGTCCTCATCGGCGGCCAGACGGGCATCATCGAGCTGCGCAACAACCCCGCCCTCGACGAGGCCGACTTCCTCGACGAGGTCACGCCCAACAACTACGAGGGCCTCTTCTTCCTCTGCGGCAACGACGGCTCCGTCGATCTCGTCGACGCCGACCAGCGCCTGACCTCGTTCGCGGCCTGCCCCGGCGCCCAGGATGGCCTCGAGTTCGGTGGCGGCGGCGCCGAGGAGCCCCCGCCGGACCAGTGAGCAGCAGGCTGACGGGTCACGACCCGTCGGCCGCTCCGCGACGTCGCCAGCGGGCGATGAAGAAGCCGTCGCCTCCATCCCGATGCGGGAGCAGGAGGCGGCGGCTCTCGCTTTCGAGGGGCGCGGGGGCAGCGTCGGCGACGTCGTCGTTCTCGGCCAGAAGGACGCTGCAGGTGGCGTAGACGACGCGGCCACCGGGGCGGACGAGCATCGCCGCCCGCTCGAGCAGCTGCCGCTGCACGGGCGCCAGGGCGGCGACGTCGTCGGGCGACAGCCGGTAGCGCAGGTCGGGGGAGCGCCGCAGCACCCCGAGGGAGCTGCAGGGGGCGTCGACGACGACGACATCGACCTGTCCGGCGAGGGCCTCCGGGGCCGTCTCCTCGACACAGCGCAGGCCGAGGCGGCGGACGCGGCCACGCAGATCGCGCAGCGCGCGCTCGTCGACGTCGTGGACGATGAGGCGGCCCCGGTCCTGCATCGCGGCGGCGAGGGCGAGGGTCTTGCCGCCGCGGCCGGCGCAGAGGTCGACGACGACGTCGCCGGGGGCCACGTCGGCCGCGACGACGACCTGCTGGGACGACGCGTCCTGCACCTCGAAGAGGCCCTCCCGGAAGGCCGCGCTGCCCATCAGGTTGGCGCGGCCGACGACGTCGACGGCCCACGGCGTGGCGTCGAGGGGCCGGGCGACGATGCCGTCGCCGGCGAGGGCGTCGATGAGCCCGGCGCGCGTCGTGCGCAGTGTGTTGGCGCGCAGGGTGACGGGGCCGGCGTGGTTGGCGTTGCCGAGGAAGGCGTCGGCGTCGTCGTGGCCGAGGCCTGTGACGAGCGCCTCGACGAGCCACGCCGGGCAGCTGCGACGTCGGGCCATCGCCTCGAGGGGATCGGCCGACCAGACGACGTCGTCGCGGTCGTCGTCGTCGTCGAAAAAGGCGTCGATGAGGGCATCGACGTGGGCGTCGCCGTCGACGGCGCGACCACCGCGGGCCACGAGGAAGGCGAGCCGCAGCCGCCGCACCGCGACGCCGACGACGACGTCCTTGAGGTGGCCACGGCGGGCGTCGTCGTCGACGTGCCGCAGGGCCGCAGCGAGGGTTGGCAGGGTGGGGGCGCCGTCCTCGAGGATCTGGCGCAGCACGTCGCGGGCGAGGGCCCGCTCGTCGGGGCGGAGGCTCACGTGCCGGCCGGCCGCGGGGGCTTCGACGGCGACGCCGCGGTCGGTGGCGTCGACGACGACGCCGGCGTCGGCGGCTGGGTCTGCGCCTTCTTCGGGATGACCCAGACGCTGCGCACGCGTCGCGACGTCGACTCGAGGATCTCGAGGGTCGTGCCGTCGGCGGCGGTGAGGCGGGCGCCGCTCTCGGGGATGCGACCGGCGAGGGAGATCGCGTAGCCGGCGATGGTGGTCCACAGATCGCCCTCGGGCAGCGAGATGCCGAGGCCGCGGTTGACGTCGCGGATGGGGACGGTGCCAAGGACGAGGGCGGAGCCGTCGCGCATCGAGCGGATCGGCGTGGGCACGGCCCGATCGCCCTCGGACCAGATCTCACCGACGAGCTCCTCAAGGAGATCCTCCATCGTCACGAGGCCGGCCATGCCGCCGAGCTCGTCGACGATGATCGCGATCTGGACCCGCGCGGCCTGCAGCTCGCGCAGGACGTCGGTCACCCGCATCGACTCGGGGAAGAACTTCGCCGGCCGCAGCAGCTCGTCGACGACGAGGGGGCCGCCGCCAAGGACGACGGCGAGGACGTCGCGGGCCGTGAGGTAGCCGACGACGTCGTCGGGGTTGTCGTCGGAGACGACCGGCAGGCGCTGGTGCCCGGTGACGACCGCCTTGCGCAGCTCGTCGGCGCTCGCGCCGCGGGGGATCGCGACGACGCGGTTGCGCGGCACCATGACGTCGGCGGCGGTGAGGCCCTCGAACTCGATGGCCCGCACGGCGATGTCGGAGGCGCGGGCGTCGAGGGCGCCGGCGCGGCCGGCCTCTTCGAGGAGCTGGGTCAGCTCCTCCGGTGACAGGCGGGACTCCATGAAGCTCGTGCGGTCGCCAAAGACGCGCAGCACGGCGTTGGAGGCGCCCTCGAGGAACCACACGACGGGGCGCGCCGCCGACGACAGCCACAACAGCGGACGGCCGACGAGCAGCGCATAGGGCTCGCTCGCCCGCAGGGCCAGCGACTTCGGCACGAGCTCGCCGACGACGAGCGATGCGAAGGCGATGAGGCCGATGGCCACGGCGTAGGCGGCGCCGGCGGCGTAGTCGGGGACGAGGCCCACGGCGTCGAAGGCCGGACGGAACAGGGCCTCGAGGGCCGGGGTGCCGCGCGAGGCGATCACGGCGCCGAGGACGGTGATGCCGATCTGCACGGTGGCGAGGAAGCGCTCCGGGTGGCGGCGCAGCGCGTCGACCGCGAGGGCCGCATGCCGTCCGTCGTCGACGAGCTGGCGCAGCCGCGTCTTGCGCAGCGACACCACGGCGATCTCGCTGCCCGACAGGAGGCCGTGCACCACGAGCAGCGCCGCCACGACGCCGATGTCCGAGAGCATGACGACTTGCCTCCGTGCGGGGTGTCTGGAACCCTTGCCCGTATACAGCGTCGGCGTCGGCGTCGCGCCCGGGGAGACGTCGATGCGACTGCACGCACCGGAGATCGAAGACGAGGCCTGGTGTCCGCCCTTCCTGCGGGACGGCCTCACCGACTTCCTCACCGACAGCGCCGAGGTGCTCGGCCTCTACGACGCTGCCACTCCGACGATCGCCGGCCTCGTCGAGCGCCACCGGGCGACCCGCCTCGTCGACCTCTGCTCGGGCGCCGGCGGGCCGGTGCTGCGCACGCGGGAGCAGCTGCAGCGCCAGCACGCCGTCGACGTCGACGTGCTGTTGACCGACCTCTACCCGAACCGCGACGCCTTCGCCCGCGCCGAGCAGGACAGCCGTGGTCGCGTGCGGGGCCGCCTGGAGGCCACCGACGCAGCCTGCGTCCCCGACGACGTCGTCGGCGTCCGCACCATCTTCAACGGCTTCCACCACTTCCGGCCGGCGCTGGCCCGGCGCATCGTCGAGGACGCCGCCCGCAAGCGGCAGCCCTTCGTGTCGGTGGAGCTCGTCGAGCGGCGTCCCCTCACCGTCGCGACCGTCCTCGGCACGCCGCTGCTCGCCTTCCTGCTGGCGCTGCGACGGCCCCGCTCTCCCGGTCGCCTGCTGTGCTCGATCGCCGTGCCCATCATCCCGGCCGCGATCCTGTGGGACGGCCTGATGAGCTGCCTGCGGGCCTACGGCGTCGACGAGCTGCGGGCCCTGACCGCCGACCTCGACGACGACGCCTACAGCTTCCGCATCGAGCAGGTGCCGACGCCGCTGGTGCCCATGCGGGTCACGATGCTCATCGGTGAGCCGCGCGGCTGACGTCAGCCCCGCTGCAGGCCCTGCAGGAGGTCGTCGACGGCGGCGAGGTCGAGCTTCTTCTTCGGCGCAGTGTCGACGGGGGGCTCGCCACGGCGGATGGCGTCGGTGGTGGCAGCGGCGGCGGCCTCGGCGCGCAGCGTGACGGCGAGATTCTCGCCGACGCGGGCCATCAGCTCGGCGTCGACGACGGCGCGGCGGGCGATGAAGGCCTCGAAGAGCGCGTTGTCGGCGAGGGTGTTGATCACGCGCGGGATGCCCCGGCTCAGGCGATGGATGGCGTCGACGGCTTCGGCGTCGAAGAGCATCCGCTGGGCGCCAGCAAGGCGCAGGCGGTGCTTCACGTAGGCCTCGGTGGCGTCGCGGTCGAAGGAGCCAAGGCGCGTCCGCAGCGCGACCCGCTGGGCGAGCGGCGGGTCGAGCAGCAGGTTCTGCTCGATCTCGGGGAGGCCGAAGAAGACGAAGGTGAGCAGCTTGCGCTCCGGGACCTCGAGGTTCAGCAGGCCCCGCAGCTCCTCCATGATCTCGCGCGTCTGCAGCATCTGGGCTTCGTCGATGAGGACGACGGCCTTCTTGCCCGACTCGTAGATCTGGATGAGGCGCTGATAGAGCTGCCCGAGGAGCGTGAGCTTGTCCTGGCTCGGCTCATGGACGCCGAGCTGCATCGCGATCCGACGCAGCAGCCAGCCCGCCGTGATGCCCGAGTGGATGATGACGAGGAGCGCGGCCTCGTAGCGGTCGTCGGGCAGGGCATCGAGCATGCGCCGCGCGAGGGTCGTCTTGCCGGCGCCGATGTTGCCGACGAGGAGGGCCAGGCCCTTCATGCTGTCGACGGCCCACGTGAGCCGCGTGAGCGCTTCCGCGTGCTGCGCCGAGTTGAAATAGAAACGGCTGACGGGCGCGTTCGAGAACGGCTCCTGCGCCATCTTGAAGTACTCGACGTAGTTCATCACACGTAGTCGACGTTCTTCGGGCGGCCGTCGTGGTTGGCGCCGGTGGAGTGGCCGGCCACGTCGACGTCACCGTGCACCTTCACGAGGGCCTGGATGCGCCGATCGAGGTCGGGAGCGTTGCCGCCGAGCTGCTTGCTGCGCTTGAGGGCCATGAGCCCCTCGATGCCGTTGCCGCGGACCTCGGCGTAGACGACGCCGCGCTGGTACTCGGCCGCCGCCCGCTGGTCGCGGCTCGCGCCCGGGGCCGTCACGGCCCGCTCGAAGGCAACGAGGGCGTCGTCGCTGCGGCCCTGGTCGAGGCGCACGAGGCCGATGAGGAACCAGGCGTCGGGGGCCTTGCTGGCGGCACGGGCCGAGACCTCGAACTCGCCGACGGCGTCGTCGAGCAGGCCCATCTCGCGGTAGGCGATGCCGAGGTCGTAGTGCGTCGCGGCGTCGTCCTCGGGGACGGTCTCGGCGATGCCCTTCTTGAACTGCGACAGGACCTCCTCGACGGAGATCTGGCCCGGATCCGACAGCTCGGGCGCCGGTGCGGCCTCGGCGGCGACGGCCTCGAAGATCTTCTGCTGCCACGGCGGCGGCGGCTCGGGCTCGCCGGCCTCCTTCGCCGCCACGCGGGCGAGCATGTGCTTGACGCGCTCGGAGTCCTCGATCTCCTCGAGGATGGGCTCGAGGATCTCGCGGGCCTCGTCGAGGAGTTCCTGCTGGATGAAGAACTCGGCCTCGGCCAGCTCGTCGGGGAAGAACGTGTTGGCCGGGTCGTCCTCGAAGCCACGCTCGGGGGCAAAGAGGGCCCGGCTCATCGAGGCGCCGTCGGGGACGTCGTCGACGGCCGCCGGCGGGGCCCCAAACGGCGACGCGCCAGCCGCCCGGGCCTGATCGTCACCGACCTCCTCGATGGCGTCGGCCTCCGCCGAGGCCAGCGAGGGGATGTCGCGCGGGTCGAAGGAGCCGGTGGCGACGGCGTCGAAGGCGGCGTCGGCCTCGTCGTCGAGGCCGTCGGGCAGACCGAGCCCATCGGGCACGACCGGCGGCGGCGGCGCGAGCATTGCCTTCACGTCGTCGGGAAGGTCGAACTCGTTGGGGTCGAAGGTCTCGTGCTCGATCGGCGCCGGCCGTGGCGCGGGGGGCTCCTCGGCGAAGCTCACACCGGCGGGCGCCGTGGCCATTGCCTCGGCCTCGCCCATCGTGGCCACGGGCGGCACCACAAGGCCGGTGTCGTCGTCGACGGCGGCCGACGGCGTCGGCACCGCGCGACGCTCGCCCGTCGGCATGAGGCTGTCGTCCGCGGTCGCCTGCGCGGCGCGGACCTGGGCGTGCCAGTCGACACTGCCGTAGGCGACGGTGCGCTCGCTGAAGTCGTCGTCGGCCATCGGCGGCGCCGAGGACGTTGCCGCCCGGGCGACGTCCTCGAGCTCACCCAACTCCTCCTGCGAGAGCTCGAGCGTGGCCGAGGGCTGCGGCCCACGGGTGGGCATGGCCTCGTGGACGGCCTGGGCCGCGAGGGCGTCGAGCATGCCGATGTCGTCGTCGACGAGCGGCGGGGCCGCGATCGCCACCGGCGCGGGCGCCGCCATCGACGCGACGAAGGCGGCCGGATCGATGAGCGCGGTGGCGTCGTCGACGTCGCCGCCACCGGGGGCCTCCTGCTCGAGCACGAGCTCGTCGGCCGGCAGGCCCTCGTCGGAGGGCATCGGCACCGGCGGCGGCTGCACCGGCGTCTGGAGGGCGGCGCGGGCGTCGGCGTCGGGGGCGTCATCGAGGGCGTCGTCGAGCGGGAGCGGCGCGGGGTCGGTACCCGCCGACATCGGCGGCGCCGGCGCGTCGAACGGCTCATCGAGGGGCTCGTCGAGCACAAGGGCCGGGGCTGGAGGGCCGGCGACGGGCGCCGGCCGACCCATCGGCGTCGCAGGCCGCGACGGCGAACGCACGGGCTCGTCGAGGGGCTCATCGAGGGGTTCGTCGAGGGACTCGTCGAGCGACGGGGCGCGCGGGGGTGGAGCGCCACGGATGACGGGCGGGGCGCCGCGGATGGCCGCAGCGGGCTTCGGCGCCTGCGGCGGGGGCGCCTTCGGGGCTGGCGCGACGTCTTCGTCGACGAGGATGACCTCGCCCTCGCCCGACCGATCCCGGCGCGGAGCGGGCGGCGGGGCCGCGGCGGGCTTCAGCGCCGGCTTCGGTGCCGCCGCCGGTGCGGCCGCCTCGAGCTGGGCGAGCTCGGCGCTCCAATCGGCGAGCCGGGCGTGACCGGTCTCGCGCGCCTTCGCCACCATCCGGCGCAGCGTCTCGAGCGCCGCAGCCGCCTGGCGGGTCTGCTTCTGCAGCTGGCGGAGCTTCTCGAGGCCGGGGAGGTAGTCGGGCCGGATCTCGAAGATCTTGTCGAGGTGCTCGATGGCTTTGTCGCGCAGCCCGTACTTCACGTAGACGTCGGTCTCGGTGAGCAGTCGCTTGAGCTGCTCCTCTTCGGGGTTCTGGGCCGGCGCGGGGGCCGCGGCGACGACCGGCGCCGCGGGCGCCGGCGCCTGTCGACGACCGAGGACGCCCTCGGCCTCGTCGTCGCCGGGCGCGTACTGCAGCACGAGCTCCCAGCAGCGGCGGGCCTCGGCGACGTTGCCGTCGCCCTCGTGGATGCGCGCCATCTCCTTGTAGACGGAGACCGTCTTGCCGACCTGATCGATGGCAAGGAACGCGCTCGCGATGAGGCCGAGGATCTCGACGTCACGGGGGGCCTGCGCGTAGCAGAGCTGGAGCTTGGCGAGGGCGGACTTGGCCTCGCCGCGCTGCATGTAGAGCGCGCCAAGCTGTCGCGCGATGTCGACGGCGGAGGGGTCCCAGGCGCAGACCTTCTCGCCGACGCGGACGGCGTCGTCGGTGCGGTCCTGGGCGCGGAGGAACTCGAAGGCCTGCCGCATCTCGGCGACGGCCTCCTGCACCATGCCCTGCAGGTGGAAGAGCTCGGCGACCTTCACCCGCGACTGCAGGTTCTCGGGGTCGAGGTCGACCATCCGCTTGAGGACGGCGACCATGTCCTTGCCGCGCCCCTGCTGCTCGTAGAGGACGACGACCTGCTGGTAGTGGTGCAGGCACTGCGCGCCGTAGCCCATCTGCTGGTAGAGCTCGGCGAGGCGCAGGTGCAGGTCCGGGCTCGAGGCGTCGACGGACAGCATCTGCTTGAAGACGGCGACGGCCTTCAGGAAGAAGCCCTGCTCGGAGTAGACGCTGGCGGCCTTGTCGTAGGCCTCCAGCGCCTCCTTCTTCTTGCCCATCTTGACGTGGAGGGTCTCGGCGATCTTGAGGAGCGTGCGGACGTCCTTCGGGTCCTCGGCGACAAGCTTCTGCAGTTCGACGATGCCCTTGTCGAACTTCCCCTGGGCGAGAAGCTTCATCGCGCCGTCGTAGACCTTGTCCCGATTGATGGCCAAAACCGCTCCGCAAGCCCGTACGACGTCGCCACGCTCCCACCGGCGGACCGGTCGGGAAGACCCGGTCGACGATAGGGGCCACCCCCGGGGGGGTCAAGCTTGGCGCCCCGGCGTTCGGGGGCGCCGGGGCCGATGTCCCACCCCGGACCGGCGATGCTCGCAGACGGGGGCGCAGCTCCACCGAGACCGCCCACCGGACCGGGCGGCCGTTTCTGCTCCCGCCCGGAGTCGACGGTTCCGCCGCCCGACGGCTTCTGGCATGGGGGCCCCATGGTTGCGTCGATCGCCTCTTCGCCCCCCGCCCCTGCCACCGCCGATGCCCGCCTCGGCGCCCGGTTCCTGAGCTTCGTCATCGAGCGTCACCCGTTCGCCTGGGGCGCTGCCCGCAAGGCGTGGGCCGCCGTCGGCATCGAGACCAGCGACGCCGACGCCATCGAGGTCCTCGGCAGCACCGTGGCCCGGACCCTCGCCGAGCACCTGCCCCTGCCGGAGCGCGACCTCCCCGAGACCCAGCCCTTCGTCGACGCCCACGCCCGCCACGCCGCCGAGCTGTCGCGCCTCGCCGACGACGTCGTCGGTTTCTTCGCCCGCGAGGCCATCGCCGCCTCGATCACCGCCGACGAGAAGCGCTGGCTCCTGCGGGGCATCACGCTGACCCGCGCCGTCGACAACAAGATGAAGCAGCTCTTCCTGTCGTCGTCGATGCGCTACGGCGACAAGGGCTTCCAGGGCAAGGGCTTCCGCTCCCTCGGGCAGGAGGCCATCTTCGCCGCGGCGCTGCGCCTGCGTCGGGGCACGGCCTTCGTGAAGCCCGACGGCTGGAAGGGTGACGTCGTCGGCCCCCTCATCCGCGACCTCGGCGTCACCCTCGCCTTCACCGACGACGTCGAGATGTGCCTCAACGCCCAGGTGGGCAAGGCCGGCGCCCCCAACGACGGCAAGGACCTCCACCTCGGGCAGCCCGAACGCGGCGTGTTCATGGTGGCCGCACCGCTGTCGATCGCGACCTGCACGATGACGGGCGCGGCGCTGGGCTTCAAGCAGCGCAATGAGGACCGCGTCGCCGTTTCCTTCATTGGCGAGGGCGGCTCGTCGCTCGGCGAGTGGCATGAGGCGCTGACGCTGGCGGCGGTGCAGAAGCTGCCGGTCATCTTCTGTCTCGAGAACAACCAGACGGCGCTGTCGACGCCGGTCTCCCAGCAGAGCCGCGTGCGCACCTTCGCCGACAAGGCCATCGGCTACGGCGTGCCCGGCGTCACCGTCGACGGCACCGACGCCATCGCCATCGCTGCCGCCTTTGCGTGGGCCGCCGACCGCGCCCGCCGCGGCGAGGGACCGACCCTCATCGAGACCGTCGCGATGCGCATGTGCGGCCACGCGCATCACGACGACATGCTCTATCTCGGCGGCGACCCGGCCCTCTCCTTCGAGCTGCCGGCGACACCGGAGAAGGGCTATGTCGACCGCGACAAGTACGCCCGCTGGGCCGAGCGCGATCCCCTCGTGCGCCTTGGCGCCCGCCTGAAGGCCGAGGGCCTCGTCGACGACCGCACCATCCTCGCGATGCAGGCCGAAATCAGCCAGCGCGTCGATGCCGCCGCCGACGCTCTCGTCGACCGCCCCTGGCCCGACGCCCACAAGGCGGGGCAGGGCGTCTACAGCGACGGCAGCGTGGCCACGAAGGCGTCGCTCGCGCCGGTGCCGCCGCTGCCGTTGTCGTCGTCGTCGGTGGGCCTCGACCTGCGGACGATCGAGGGCGCACCGGCGTTCGACCCGAAGGGCGCGACGTTCCTCGACGCCTGCGGGCAGGGCCTCAAGGAGGTCATGGACGCCATCCCCGACGCCTTCGTCATCGGCGAAGACGTCGCGCCGCCCTACGGCAACGCGTTCCTGTTGATGAAGCCGCTGCTCGAGAAGCACGGTGACCGGCTGCTCAACGCGCCGATCGCCGAGGGCGCCATCATCGGCGGCTGTGTCGGGGCCGCCCTCGTGGGCTGCCGGCCCATCGGCGAGATGCAGTTCAATGACTTCGTGGCCTCGGGCTTCAACCAGCTCGTGAACAACGCCGCCAAGCTGCGCTACCGCGCTGGCACGCCGGTACCGATGGTGCTGCGCATGCCGTGGGGCGGGCTGCGTCGGGCGGGGCCGTACCACTCGCAGGACACGTCGCCGTGGTTCTTCCGCACGCCGGGCCTCAAGATCGTGGCGCCGTCGACGCCGCACGACGCCCGCGCGCTGATGATGACCGCCGTCCTCGACGACGATCCGGTGCTCTTCTACGAGCACATCGGCCTCTACCGTGAGCCGAAGATCAAGCAGGTGCTGCCGGCCTTCCGCCCGCACATCCCGCTCGGCCAGGCGGCCTTCCGTCGCCTCGGCGACGACCTCACGATCATCAGCTACGGCGCCTACGTCCACAAGGCCGTCGCCGCCGCCGACGCCCTGCTCGCCGACGGCCACAGCGTCGAGGTCCTCGACCTGCGCTCGCTCGTGCCGCTCGACTGGGCCCGCATCGAGGCCAGCGTGAAACACACCGGCAAGGTGCTGCTCGTCGGCGAGGACAGCCGCACCGGCTCGATCCTCGAGTCCATCGCCAGCCGCGTCGCCGAGAGCCTCTACGAGCACCTCGACGGTCCGGTCCGCGTGCTTGGCGCCCTCGACACACCGGTGCCCTACAGCCCCAGCCTCGAAGACGCCTTCCTGCTCTCCGACGAGGAGATCGTGACGGCGGCCCGCGAGCTGGCCAGCTGGTGAGCTGGTACGCTGCCTCCATGCGCTCTCTCGTCGCCGCCGTCGCCGCCGCCTTCCCCCTCGCCGCCTGCACGGTGCCTGCCGTCGAGCTGCGCGCGCTCGCGGCGGAGAACGCCTGCCTCGCCGACGAGGACTGCTGCGTCGTCGTCGACACCTGCGCCGCCGAGGCCTACGTCGTCACCGCCGACGAATTCGACGCTGCCCGCGACCTCGCCGACGACAGCACGCAGTGCGCCGACTGCATCATCCCGCCGGTGACCGTGGAGTGTGTCGAGGGCCGCTGCGTCGGCAAGGCCTTCAACCCCGCCGACGTCCGCTACGTCGACGGCCAGGCCCTCGACTCCTGCGGCGCCCGCGCCGTCGAGACCGTCGTCGACGACGCCGCCGCCAACGACGACCTCACCTTCGTGCCGCTCGATGATGGCGTCGCGACCTGCGGGACGCTGCCGGAGTAGCGCCCGCGTCGTCGTCGTCGTCGTTCAGCCGCGCGGGTTCCAGCCGGGCCGCAGCGTGGCCCAGCGCTCGAGCAGTGCCTTCTCATCGGCCGACAGCTCCGGGGGCATCGCGACGACGAGCTCGACGGTGAGGTTGCCGCGCTCGCCGTCCTTCTTCGGCAGGCCCTTGCCCTTGAGGCGCAGCTTGCTGCCCGACGTCGACGCCGGCGGCACCGTGAGCTTCACCTCGCCGTCGAGGGTCGAAAACGGCACCTTGGCGCCGGCGGCGGCCTCCCACGGGGTCACCGCAAGGCGGGCGACGAGGTCGGCGCCGTCGACGACGGTGAAGCGGGCGTGGGGCGTGAGCCGCACGGTGAGGAAGAGGTCCCCGGCGGGCCCGCCGCCGAGACCCGGCTCACCCTCCCCCTTGAGGCGGATCTTCAGGCCGTCGCGGGCGTCCTTCGGGATCTTCACCGCGTAGGACTTCTCCTCGAGGCGGCGCCCACCGTCGGTGCCGACGACCGGCTGCTGCCAGGTCACGGTGCGCTGGCCGCCGGCGAGGGCCTCTTCGAGGGTGATGTGGACCTCGGCCTCGCGATCGTTGCCGCGCCGGGGCTCAAACGGCGCACCGCCGCCGCGCCGCCGCTGCTGCCGGCCGGGCCCGCCCTGCTGGGCAAAAAAGGTGTCGAAGAAGTCGGAGAAGCCGCTCGGGGGCTGGGCGCCGCCACGAAAGCCGCCGAAGTCGCCGGTGGACCACTCGACGTTCTGCCAGGCGCCGCCACCAAACGGGTTGCCACCGCCGCCGAAGCCCGCCGCGGCGGGGTCGAAGTCGACGCCCTGCTTCCAGTTGGAGCCGAGCCGGTCGTAGCGCTTGCGTTTCTCCGGGTCCTTCAGGACCTCGTAGGCCTCGCCAATCTCCTTGAACTTCTCCTCAGCCGCCTTCGAGCCGACATTGACGTCGGGGTGGTACTTCTTCGACAGGCGCCGGTACGACTTCTTGATGTCGTCGGCGGTGGCCGTCCGTGGCACTTCGAGCGTGGCGTAGTAGTCCCGGAACTGCATACACACCCGGGTGTAGTCACCATGCCGACAGGGTCAAACGCTCCCGTCTTTCTTGTGTCACCGCCGCGTCCGGACTGGACCATTCGCGGCCGCGCCAACGTCTTCGCCAAAGACGCCGAGGCGCCGCCCGCCGCCGCCGCCCGAGCGGATTGGGTCGCCGTCTGCGACGCCATCGAGGCCGCCGGCGGCGTCTGCGCCGTCGTCGACAACGCCGTCGAGCCGGGCCTCACGGGCTTGCCCTACACGGCCGAGGCCGGCCTCTGTGGGCGGGATCCCGACACCGGCGACAGGGTGTTCGTGCTGCCGAACCTGACGCCGCCGCACCGGCAGGCGGAGCCGGGGGTCATCGGGCCCGCCGTCCGGCGCCTCGGTCTGCAGACGGTGGACCTCCCCGACGACCTCCGCTTCGAGGGCCAGGGCGACGTCATCAAGGTCGGCGAGCGCTTCGTCTGCACCGCCGGCGTCGGCCCGTGGGCCCGCACCAGCGTCGACGCCCCCGACGTGATCGTCGACTTGCTGCCCGGGCCGTGGCTGAAGCTGGTGTTCCACGCCGACCCGTGGTTCCACGGCAACACCTTCCTCGGCGCCTGGTCGAAGGGCCGCGACGTCGTCGTCGCCGTCTGCGACGAGGCCCTGCGCGACGACGGGCCTGCCCTGCTGCGCGCCTTCGTCGACGGCGCCCGCGTGGTGCCGCTGTCGAAGGCCGACACCCTCACCTACGCCACCAACGCCCTGCAGGTGCAGGACACGGTGCTCGCCCCCGCCGGCGTCCCCGACGTCGTCGTCGACGCCTGGCGTGGCCTCGGGCTCACGGTGCGCTTCCTCGAGCTGCCGGCCCTGTTCAAGAAGGGCGGCGGCGCCGCCGTCTGCCTGACCAACCGCCTCGACGGCGTAGGCGTCGACGACGTCCCCGACGACATGCGCCTGTCGGCGTGGAAGGGCCGCCAGTGATCGCGCCGCTCGTGCCGTTCGTCTTTGGCCACGGGCCCTGGCTCGACGGCTGGAGGGCGCGGGTGCCGACGATGGCCGACGCCGAAGACGCCGTCGCCGTCGACGTCCTCGCTGCCGACAGCGTGCCGTTCTTCAAGCTCATGCTCGCCGGCAACGCCCGCGCCTTCGGCGACATCGGCATGCCGGCCTGGGTGCAGCTCGACTGCGCGACGCTGCCGACGGCGATGATCGGCTTTGCCCGCCGCGCCGCCGACATCGACGACGCCGTCACCGCCGACCTCGTCGCCCGCGCCGGCCTGGCGTCGATCGGGACGGACCAGCTCGTGCCCCTCGCCGAGTACACCGCGCTGTGCACGCCGGCGGTCGGCGACGTCGTCGGCTTCTCGCTGTTCTCGCTGCTGCCGGGGCTCGGCCTGCGGGCCAAGGCGCTCGCGCTGCTCGTCATGGGCGCGCGTCAGCAGACCGGCATCACCCAGATCGACAACATCGCGCTGCGCACGCACGCCCGCTTCGGTCCCCTCGAGGTCGTGCGCCTCGGCGTCGAGGTCCACTCGCGGCCGAAGACAACGCTCGTCTATCGCCTCGCCGTCCCCGACGACGACACGCTGCGCGCCCTGGCCCGGGGCGACTGGAACCGCGTGCCATTCACCGGAGCCACCCGGGTCTGCCGTCGCGAGGACCTCGCGGTCGGGGATCGCATCGTCGACGTGACCGCCGACCACGTCGTCGTCGCCGTGTGAGCGCTGGCTACTCGTGCAGCCCGTGACTGCGGCGCACGACGGTGCGCCACAGCGACAGCGAGGAGCCCACCGCGTCGAGGAGGTTGGCGTCGTCGAGCTCGAAGGGCGGCGCCCGCACGACGAGGCCCTCGGGCCCCAGCTCGATGCTGGCCGCGAGGCGACGGAGCCGCACGAGCTCACCTTCGGCGACGGCCATGCGGCGGACCTCGCCGGCGTCGCCGTCGACGATCCACGCGTCGTCGATGGTCGCGAGGCCCACCTTGTCGTCGACGAGGGCACGCAGCCGATCGAGGAAGCCGTCCTGCGGCGACAGCGTCGTGCGCTTCTCCGGCACCACCTTGAGGGGCCCCCGGAAGAACAGCGCCGCGCGGCCGTCGCCGTCGAGGTCGACGCGCAGGGCGCACGGCAGGTCTTCCTGCTCGTCGAGCGTGAGACGGCCCTCGACGCCGTCGCCGACGCGGGCCACCGGGCCCGAGATCCAGCTCACCGTCTGGCCGAGGCGCTGCACGAGGGCCTCCACCTGCTCGGCGGGCGGTCGCCGGTCGGCGGCGCGCTCGGCGAAGGTGGCGCCCGACTGCACGAGGGCGAGGGCGATGCGCGCAAAGAGCAGGGCCTTCTCGGCGGCGCGCTCGGGGACGCGGCCGTTGCCGACGCCGATGTCCACCTCGAGCACGCTGAGCCGGTTCGTCTGGGGCACGAGCGCGACCCGCAGCGACAGGCCGTGCAGGCCGTCGCCGACGTCGTCGATGTCGAAGGCGCGCAGCACGTCGGGGGCGCGGGTGCGGGCCGTGGTCCACGTCTGCAGCCAGCGGTGCCGCAGGCGCTGGCGGGGGCCGACGGCGACGTCGTCGACGACGCCGCGGCCGATGGTGTGGATCAGGAAGCGGGGCAGCACGCCCGGCAGGTCGACGCGGGCGCAGTAGTCGAAGCGGGTCTCGAAGGTCCCCTCGTCGCGCCGCAGGTACTGGATGCCGCGGGTCCCCTCGATGTCGAAGGGAGAGGCGTCGCTCGGCAGGTGCGACAGGAGGTCGGCGAGGGTGGCGCCGCGCCCGGCGCTCCAGCGGGCAGCGTCGATGCCGGCCTGTTGGACGCGGGCCAGCTGGGCCGCCCACTCCGGGTCCCGCCCGCCGGTGACGTCGACGGCAGCCGAGGAGGCCCGGTCGATCTGGGCGAGCATCTCGTCGATCTCGGTCATCGCTGCGCCCCCTCACCTGCCCGCACGCGGGCCCTCGAGACTACGCCCGGGCCCGACCCGGCTGCACGGCGGCGACGAACTTCCAGTCCGGGTGTTTGTCTTCGAAGCGGCGCCGCATCCAGTCGGTCTCGAACAGCAGCAGGGGCCGATCCTCGACGTCGAGCAGGCACTGGACCGTGCCGGTCCGCGTGATCTCCTTGAGGTCGACGTTGTCGCCAAAGAGCCACCGCGCCTGGGTGAACGGCAGGCGCTCGAGCTGGGCTTCGACGCTGTACTCGCTCTTGAGGCGGTGCTGGACCACCTCGAACTGCAGCCAGCCGACGGCGCCGAGGATCGGGTCGACGAAGACCTCGTCGCGCTCGCGGAAGAGCTGCACCGCGCCCTCGTCGGCGAGCTGCTCGAGGCCCTTCTTGAGCTGCTTGCGCTTGAGCGGATCCTTGAGCCGGACCCGCACGAAGTGCTCGGGAGAGAAGCTCGGGATGCCCTCGAAGGCGAAGGGCTGGCCCTCGACGAGGGCGTCGCCGATGCGCAGGTTGCCGCTGTCCCACACACCGATGACGTCGCCAGCCCAGGCCTCTTCGATGGCGGCGCGGTCCTGCGCCATGAAAATCATCGGCCGATCGATCGAGAGCTTCTTGATGTTGTCGCCCGCCTGCACGCCGGTGCCGACGCGCACCTGCTTGACCGTCATGCCCTTCTCGAAGTGCCCGCTCGTCACGCGCACGAAGGCGATGCGGTCGCGGTGCTTCGGGTCCATGTTCGCCTGGATCTTGAAGACGAAGCCGGAGAAGGCGTCGTCGTCGGGGGCGACCTCGACGACGTCGCCGAGGGAGCCCGTGCGCGGGTCGACGGAGCGGACCTTCCTGGGGCGCGGCGACGGGCAGAGGTTCACGAAGCGATCGAGGAACGGCTCGACGCCGAAGTTCGTCATCGCCGAGCCGAAGAACACCGGCGTGACCTTGCCGGCGAGGAAGGCCTCCTCGGAGAACGCGTTGCCGGCGTCGTCGAGGAGCGAGAGCTCCGCCTTGAAGTCGTCGATGCTCTGGCCGCCGATGTCGTCGACGACGGCGGCGTCCTCGAGGGCGACGGCCTCCATGAAGGCCTCCTTCGCGCCGCGCTCGACGCGCTCGAAGCGGTAGAAGAGCTTCTCCTCGCGGGAGTAGACGCCGGCGAAGCTCTTGCCCATGCCGAGCGGCCACGTGAGCGGCGCACAGGGGATGCCGAGGACCTGCTCCACCTCGTCCATCAGCTCGAGCGGCGCCTTGCCTTCACGGTCCATCTTGTTGATGAACGTGACGATCGGGATGCCACGCAGGCGACAGACCTCGAAGAGCTTGATGGTCTGGGGCTCGACGCCCTTGGCGACGTCGATGAGCATGACCGCGCAGTCGGCGGCGGCCAGCGTGCGGTAGGTGTCTTCGCTGAAGTCGTTGTGGCCGGGGGTGTCGAGCAGGTTGAAACGACAGCCCTGGTGCTCGAACTGCATCACCGAGGAGGCGACCGAGATGCCGCGCTCCTTCTCGATGCTCATCCAGTCCGACGTCGCGTGGCGGGACGCGCGGCGCGCCTTCACCGTGCCGGCGAGGTGGATGGCGCCGCCGTACAGCAGCAGCTTCTCCGTCAACGTCGTCTTGCCGGCGTCGGGGTGGGAGATGATTGCGAAGGTGCGACGACGGCGCACCTCCGTCACGAGCGTGGAACGGTCGACGGACATGCCGCCGACGTAGTGCCTGAAACGCCGCCGGGGAAGCGGGTCCGTCGACGATGTCGAACCGCCGACCGGACTCGCGGCGACGCCGTCGCCTCAGGGGCTCGTGCTGTCGCAGGCGAACTGCAGCGGGCAGCTCTCGAGGACGAGGACCTCGCCGCCGCTCTCCTCGCACTGGGTGTTGGTGGCCTTGCAGTCGGCGATGGCCTCCTCGTCCATGCAGGCCTCCTGGTCGCGGGCGAGGGCCTCGCAGTCGGCGAGCTGGGCGCCGCAGCCGATGGCGGCGACAAAGGGGAGCAGGGCGAGGGCGGTGAGGATGCGCATCGGTGTCTCGTTCAGTTGGAGATGGTGCAGGCGCCAGAGGCGGGGACGTCGATCTGGATGAAGCCGAGGACGCCACCGTAGCGGCGCGACGAGTTCTGGACGGCGGCGACGCCGCTGCCGTCGGTGGTGTCGGACTTCAGGGTCCGGGTCCGCGTGACGCGCTGGCCGCGGCACTGGATGTCGACGGTCACCGGGATCGCCGACGGCGACGTCAACGACGGGTTCAGCGAGTTGGGCGTGCCCCAGAGGTAGGTCCAGACGAAGTACGTGCCGGCGGCGGGCTGCTCGACGGTGATCTTCTCGGGGACGCAGGAGCGCTCGCCGTTGTCGGCGGTGAAGCAGCCACGGGTGTTGTCGATGTCGAGCTGCGGGTCCTGGGTGTCGGCGAGGTTGGCGCCGTCACCGTCGAAGTCGACCTGACGGGGGCTCACCGCCACGCAGGGCACGCCCGGGATGCTCACGGTGCAGACGGGGCAGTTGTCCCAGTAGCAGTCGTTGTCCTCGTCGTCGATCAGCGGATCGTGCAGCTCATGGAAGGGCATGTCGAAGCGCGTGCTGCCGGGGCCACCGACAACGTGGACGTCGACGTCGACCGCGTCGTCCATGAACAGCGACACCTCGAGGGCGTCCGGGATCGGCTGGGCCTCGACGTTGACGGTGCAGGTCTGCGGCGGGAGCTCGGGCTCCTGCAGGGTGACGCGCAGCTGCCAGTCGCGCACGCCATTGGTCGACGGCGACGTCGCCTGGAAGAACGCGGTCGCCGCGCTGGTGGCGTTGCCGATGACCTGGGCGCTGGGGTCGGCGCCCACCGGCGTGCCGGCGATGTCCCACGTGAACGTCGAGCCGACGGCGGCCCCCGGCGCCGAGGCGAAGAGCTCGAAGCGCTCGAGGACCCGCTTCACGTTGTCGTTGTCGTCGAGGCCGCAGCTGAGCGTCGCGGGCTGCAGGCAGACGCAGCCGGCCAGGGCACCGCTCGTCGGGGCGCGGGCGTCGCCAGGCAGACAGAGGCCCACCTGCGTGCCGCTGCAGTCGCAGAGGTCGTCGTCGGGCGCCTGGGTGCAGGTGCCGTCGGCGTTGCAGGTGCCGACGGTGCAGACGGCGGTGTCGCTGCAGTTGCCGTCGTCGGCGACGGTGGTGGGCGTGCCGTTGACGCAGGCGCCGTCCTTGCAGCCGACGGCCGGCGGCAGCTGCGTGTTGTCGGCGACCTGGGTGCTGGCACCGCCGGAGCAGACCTCGCGCTTGCAGTCCGTCGCCGGTCCCTGCGGCGGCGTCTCGCTGTCGTTGGCGACCTGGGTGCTCGTGCCGCCGGAGCAGACCTCGCGCTTGCAGTCGTTGGTCGGGCCCTGCGTCGGGACCTCGCTGTCGTTGGCGACCTGGGTGCTCGCGCCGCCAGAGCAGACCTCGCGCTTGCAGTCCGTCGTCGGACCCTGCGGCGGGGTCTCGCTGTCGTTGGCGATCTGGCTCACGGCGCCACCAGAGCAGACCTCACGCTTGCAGTCGTTGTTGACGCCCTGGGGCGGCGTCTCGTTGTCGTTGGCGACGGACGCGCTCGCGCCGTTCTGGCAGATTTCACGACGACAGTCGGTGCTGCTCGTCTGCGGCGGCGTCTCGGCATCGTTGGCGACGAAGACGCTGGCGCCGTCGCGGCACACGGCCTGCTGACAGTCGGTGGCAGAGCCCTGCACCGACGGCACCTCGTTGTTGTCGTTGACGACGGCGATGGCGCCGGCCTGACAGACGGTGCGGACGCAGTCGTCGACGGGGCCCGGGGCGGGCTGGAAGGTGTTGACCGGGTTGCTGCAGCCGAGGCCGACGTCGCAGACGTCGTCGGTGCATGGCGACGCATCGGCGCAGCGGGTGTGGATCGGCGTGAGGACGAGGCGGTCGTTCTGCTCGTCGCAGGCCTCGTTGGCGCAGGCCGGCAGGCCCGCCGTCGTCGGGGGCGTGCCGGAGGCGCAGCCGACCCGCGGGTTGCAGGTCTCCTGGCCGTTGCAGAAGAGACCGTCGTCGCACTCGCTGTCACGGCCGCAGGGAGCACGGGTGCAGGTGCCGTCGAGGCAGGCGATGCCGTCTTCCGCTGGGCAGTCGTCGACGGTGTCGCACTCGCCGATCACGACGCAGGTGCCACCGTCGTTCTGCAGGTCGCAGCGCTCGTCGAAGGCGCAGGCGTCGTCGCTGAGGCAGGGGGCGCGACGCGTGCAGGTGCCGTCGGTGCAGCGCTGGTCGGTCGGGCAGTCGGCGTCGACGCTGCAGTCGTCGTTGCGGGTGCAGTCGCCCTCGACGCAGCTCTGATCGTCGGCGCAGTCCTCGTCGGCGTCGCAGTCGCCGTTGTCGGTGCAGGCGCCGGCGACGCAGGCGGCGGTGGCGGGGCAGTCGGCGTCGCTGTCGCAATCGCCGATGGGAAGGCACAGGCCGCCCTCGCAGGACTCGGTGACGGTGCAGTCCGCGTCGTCGCCGCAGCTCGGGCGGGCGACGCAGTGGCCGTAGCAGCCGTCGTCGCAGCCGGCGTCGGGCTCGCTGGCCGCGCACTCGACGGATACCAGGCAGTCGGCCTCGCCGTCGGGCAGCGAAGTGGTGCACCGCTCGGCAGGGGCGCAGTCGCCGTCGTCGGCGCACTCGCCGCCCTCGACCGGCTCGACACAGCGGCGCTCGCCGGCCGGTCCGCGGCAGACCTGGTCGCCGTCGCAGTCGGCGTTGCCGTCGCAGCTGCCGGTCGCGCGCGGCGTGCAGAAGCCCTCCATGCAGAGGGTGCCGGCGTCGCAGTCGGCGTCGATGAGGCAGTCGGGGCGCGGCGTGTTCGTCGCGACCTGATCGGGGCAGCCCCCGGCCAGCAGGGCAACGAGCGCGAGGGGGGCGACGAGGAGGAGGTTCTTCATGGGGCATCCCGCGGGCGATCGGGAGATCACACCGACGACGACGCCACCCTATCGGTCGGAACCGCAGTGCAAAGGGGGCCGGGCGGTCAGCCTTTCCCCGGGCTGGCGTCCAGAAGCCATGAAAAAAGCGCCCGAGATCCGGACGCTTGCAGGGGTGATGGGCCGCGGCGCAGCGCGATCAGCCCTTCAGCAGGGCGTCGATGGCCCCGGTGAGCTTCGGCGACAGCGGCTCGATCCCGGAGTCGAAGCGCTCGCGCACCACGCCCTGACGATCGACGAGGAACTTGGTGAAGTTCCACTTCACGGGGCCCTTTTGCGACGTCAGCGACTTGTAGAGCGGGGCCATCTCGGTGCCGGTCGTGTGGACCTTGGCAAACAGCGGGAACGTCACGCCGTACTCGCTGCTGGCGAAGGCCTTGATGGCGGCGCCGTCGGCGGGCTCCTGGCCGCCGTGGTCGTTGGAGGGGAAGCCGAGGACGACGAGGCCCTTGTCCTTGTAGTTCGCGTAGAGCTGCTGCAGCTCGGCGTACTGGGGGGTGTAGCCGCATTCGCTGGCGACGTTGACGATGAGGAGCACCTTGCCACGCAGGGCCTTGAGGTCGACCGGCTTGCCGTCGATGTCGGTGACGACGTGGTCGAGGGGCGCAGCCGCCGTCGCCGTCGCCGCCGGAGGTGGGGCCGCCTCGCAGGCGAGAGCGAACGACAGGGGCAGGGCGGTCGCGAGCAGCAGGCTGATGGGGCGCATCGTCACTCCGGTGTGTGGGCCTTGGATGCCACGATCCGCAGCCCGGCTGCACGGGGGGCCAGCGCCCGTCGGGCCAGGGCCACGAGGTTCTCCCGGCCCGGCCGCGCCAGCGGGGTGCCGTCGACGTCGTCGGGCGCCACCTCCGGCGACAGGTGTGTGTGGCGTGGCGCGTAGCGCGGCTCCGGCGTCGGCTGCGCGAACTTGTTCCAGGGGCACACCTCCTGACACACGTCGCACCCGACGGCCCAGCCGGAGCCGGCGAAGGCCTCGCCGTCGGGGGCCAGCGGGCTCTCGACGTTCCACGTCGTCAAGCAGCGGCGGGCGTCGACGGTGAAGGGGGCCACGATGGCGCCGGTGGGGCAGGCGTGGAGGCAGCGCGTGCATTGCCCGCAGCCGTCCTGCACGCGCGGCGGCGGCGGCGCGCCGTCGACGAGGTCGAGGTCCGTGAGCAGGCCGCCGAGGAAGGTGAAGGTCCCCTCCTTGCGCGAGATGAACATGCCGCTCTTGCCAATGAAGCCGAGCCCGCAAGCGACGGCCCAGGCCCGCTCCGTCACCGCGTCGACGTCGTTGAAGGGTGCCACCGTCGCCTGCGGGGCCCGCTGCAGCAGCCACTTGCGCAGGCGGCGCAGCTTGCGGCGCATGACGTGGTGGTAGTCCTGCCCCCAGGCGTAGCGGGCGACCTTGCCGGCGGGGCCCGGCTGCGGATGGTCGGCGTGGTGGCCGGTGAAGTAGCGCTCGACGACGACGACGACGCTCCTGACCTTCGGCATGCGCACGCGCGGATCGAGGCGCTGGTCACGGGTGCGCGTCATCCACGGAAACGGATCGAGCCGACCGTCGTCGAAAGCGCGCGCCAGCTCGTCATGGAAGGGCTGGCCGACGTCGATGCTGCAGACGCCGACGTCGACGAAGCCGGCGGCCCGGGCCTCGTCGCAGAGGCTGCGCCCGAGCTCGTTCACGGGCGCACCCGCGGGAAGCGCCGCCGCAGGGTGTCGTCGTCGACCTCGGCGAGGCATGCGCAGGCGGCGACCGCGGCGGCCTCGGTGGCGAGGCGCTTGTTGGCCCCCGTCGCCGTGCCGAGGACCTCGCCGTCGAAGCGGGCCGAGGCCACGAAGGTCGGGGCGTGGTTCGGGCCCTCGCCGCGGTCGACGGCGTAGTCGGGGGGACGACCAAAGAGCCGCTGCAGGCGCTCCTGCAGGACCCGCTTGGCGTGTTGCCCGGTCGGCTCGACGCGCGCTGGCGGCGGGCCAAGGAGCCGCAGTACGAGGGCCCGGCAGGCGGGCAGGGCGTCGGCACCGGCGTCACGCCAGACCGCGCCGATGACGGCCTCGACGACGTCGGCGACGACGTTCTGCGGGCGGGCGTCGCGCAGGCCCCGCTCGGTGCGCAGCAGCGCGTCGAGGCCGATGGCGGCGGCGGCGCGGGCGAGCACGTCGGCCGAGACGTGGGCGGCGCGGCGTTCGGTGAGGTCGCCCTCGCCGGCCCCCGGCGTCGTCTCTACGAGGGCCTCGATGACGACGAGAGAAAGGACGGCGTCGCCGAGGCACTCGAGGACTTCATTGTCCGGCACCGCCGTCGGGTTCTCGTTGCGCCAGCTGGCGTGGGTGAGCGCCGAGAGGAGGTGGGAGCGGTCGCGGAAGCGATATCCGAGCAGGGTTTCGGCCTGCTCGAGCCGGTGCGCCTCGGCCTGCACGTCGTCGTCGACCGCGAGCGCTGGCGCAGTGGAGGGGCGGCGGGGCGGGCGACGACGGGCCATGGGTCGGCCAGTCTGGCGGGGGCAGCCCGGGATGAAAAGGGCCCGATGCTGGTCCCAACCTCTTGATAATGCGGTGGTTCTAGCAGGTTGCTGAAAAAGGCCGCTTTGGGCCTTTTTCAGCAACCCTGCTAGGTACTTCTGGGCCTCGTCTCCGACGAGGCCGGATCAACACCTGGCAGGTGCTGAAAAACGCAAAGCCGT
>Ga0172372_10001879_pt1 | contig 32311 bp, 18 predicted proteins | sample LakKiv5m_2_FD_114544 | JGI IMG/M metagenome (GOLD analysis project Ga0172372, IMG submission 114544) | Freshwater microbial communities from Kabuno Bay, South-Kivu, Congo - kab_092012_9.5m | ecosystem: Environmental > Aquatic > Freshwater > Lake | place: Democratic Republic of the Congo... | reverse complement strand
GCGGAGGTCATCTTCTTCATCGCCTTGTGGAAGGCTTCGGGTTCCCAGTGGAACTTGGGCGGCACGATGCGGTGTTCGGGGGCATTGTAGCCGAGGGTGTAGAGGAGGGTGTGGGCCATGTCCGCCTGGAAGCCGACGACCTTGGGCATGTTGGTCTCTTCGAGGGTCTGGAGCATGTACTTCCACGAATGCATGCCGGCCCAGCAGATCTCGCCTTCGGCAGCGAGGCGTTCGCCGAGGTCCTTGGCGACCTTTCCGCCCTCGCGGAAGGTCTGGGCGATGAGCTTGGTATTGAGCTTGGGATTCGCCGCCCAGTCATGGACGCCGGCGGCGGAATCGATCCGGACGATGCCGTAGGGACGGACGCCGAGTTCGCGGAGCTTGGAGGCGATGCGGCACGCCTTGCGGACCGCGGAAACCCAGTTGGCGCGCTTGGTGGTGTCGCCCATCGCGGAGCCATCGAACCAGACGGGGGCCACGACGGAACCCACGACGAATCCCTTGGACTGGATCTTCTCGGCGAGGGCCTTGATGCCGTCGTCGGAGATGTCGATGTCGACGTGCGGGTTGTAGAGGAAGAGGTCGACGCCATCGAACTTCTGGCCATTGACCTCTGCCTTGGCGGTGAGGTCCAGCATGGTGTCGAGGTCGATGAACGGTTCGGCACCGGGGCTGCCCTTGCCGACGAGGCCGGGCCACATGGCGTTGTGGAGTTTCGGGAAATTGTTGGAAGCGGCGGCAGGAGTGCTCATGGCGGGGAGATGATGGGGGCTTAGTTGCCGGAAAGCGGGCTTCACGGCAAGGACGAGTTCGTCCGGACTGCAAATGGGAGCAAAACCCGCTTGCCCGTGCGGGGTCTGGGCCTAACGTCGCCGCTTCCGCCGCCGGCGGAGTTGATCCTTTCATGAGCCACGTCACCGATCTTTCGAGGGGCGACCATCGTCTGCCTCATCCTGACCGTTTCGTCCGCCGCCACATTGGTCCGTCCGAGGCGGACCAGCAGGCGATGTTGAGGGAACTGGGGTTTGAATCCCTTGCCGCCCTGACCGAGGCCGCGGTGCCGGCGACGATCCGGGTAGCGAAGCCCATGGACCTGCCGGCGGCCCTTTCCGAGAGCGAAGCGCTGGCCCACCTGCGATCGATCGCGGCGAAGAACCAGGTTTTCCGCTCGTACATTGGAGTTGGCTACTACGGAACGGTGACCCCGCCGGTGATCCAGCGGAACATCCTGGAGAATCCGGGTTGGTATACGCAGTACACGCCGTATCAGGCGGAGATCTCGCAGGGGCGACTGGAAGGTTTGCTGAACTTCCAGACGATGGTCTGCGACCTGACGGCCATGGACATTGCCAATGCCTCGCTGCTGGACGAGGCCACGGCGTGCGCCGAGGCCATGATGCTGTGTCACCGGGTGAAGGAGGGCGAAGGTGCCGAACGGAACACCTTCTTCGTTTCCTCGGATTGCCATCCGCAGAACGTCGATCTGGTACGGACGCGCGCCAAGGCGCTTGGCCTGGAGGTCGTGGTTGGCGATTGGCGCACCTTTGCGTTTGGACCGCAGGTGTTCGGTGCACTGGTGCAGTACCCGGGCACGTCGGGGGTGGTGGAGGACTTCACGCCGTTCACCACCGCTGCCCATGCAGCGGGCGCGATGGTCGTGGTGACCACGGACCTGCTGGCGCTGACGCTCCTGAAGGCCCCGGGTGAATTCGGAGCCGATGTGGCGGTGGGCAGCGCACAGCGCTTTGGGGTTCCGCTGGGATACGGCGGGCCGCACGCCGCCTTCTTCGCCACGCGAGACGCGTTCAAGCGCCAGATGCCAGGGCGACTCGTGGGTGTTTCCAAGGATGCGCGAGGTCGGCCGGCGCTGCGGCTTTCGTTGGGAACGCGCGAGCAACACATCCGCCGCGACAAGGCGACTTCGAACATCTGCACGGCGCAGGCGCTGTTGGCCAACATGGCGATGGCGTATGCGGCCTACCATGGTCCGGAGGGATTGAAGGCCATCGCCCAGCGGGTGACCGGGCTTACGTCCGTCCTGGCCGGCGGCCTGCGCAAGTTGGGGCACCGCATCGTCAACGTGAGCTTCTTCGACACGCTCACGGTGGAATTGGTGGGGAGGACCGCAGCGGAGGTGCATCGCATCGCTGGACAACACCATGTGAACCTGCGGGTGCTGGATGCCAAGCATGTGGGCGTCTCGTTGGACGAGGCGACGACGGTTTCGGAAATCGAGGTGTTGCTGAAGATCTTCCACGGCGGCAACGCGGCTGCCTTCGACGTGATGTCGGTGGCCGCGGAATCCGGCCTTCCCGCCGCCTTGGGGCGATCTTCTGCCTACCTCCGGAGCGCGGTGTTCCAGGAACACCACAGCGAGACGGAGATGCTGCGGTACCTGCGGCGTTTGGAGTCGAAGGATCTGTCGCTCTGCCACTCGATGATCCCGCTGGGCAGTTGCACGATGAAGCTCAACGCCTCGGCGGAGATGTTCCCGGTGAGTTGGCCGGAGTTCGCGGGCATCCATCCGTTTGCGCCGTTGTCGCAGACCCGGGGGTACCAGCAGCTGTTCGACGAGTTGGAGGCATGGCTGGCGGAGGCCACGGGTTTTGCGGGCGTTTCCCTGCAACCGAACGCTGGGTCGCAGGGCGAATACGCCGGGTTGCTGGTGATCCGTGCGTACCACGAAAGCCGGGGTGAAGGACGGCGCAGCATTTGTCTGATCCCCACCAGCGCCCACGGAACGAATCCAGCCTCGGCGGTGATGGCGGGCTTCTCGGTGGTTCCGGTGGCCTGCGACGCGGGCGGCAACATCGACATCCCGGACCTGAAATCGAAGGTGGCAGCGCATGCTTCCGACCTCGCGTGCCTGATGGTGACCTATCCTTCGACGCACGGCGTCTTCGAAGCAGGTATCAAGGAGATCTGTGAAGTCGTGCATGGCGCCGGCGGACAGGTCTACATGGATGGCGCCAACATGAATGCGCAGGTCGGATTGACCTCGCCGGGTGCCATCGGGGCGGACGTCTGCCACCTGAACCTGCACAAGACCTTCTGCATCCCTCATGGCGGCGGTGGTCCCGGAGTCGGGCCAATCGCGGTTGCGGAGCATCTGGTGCCGTTCCTGCCGGGACACCCGGTGGTCAACCTCGGTGGCGAGGATCCGATCGGGGCGGTCTCTGCGGCGCCGTGGGGATCCGCGAGCATCTGCACGATCCCGTGGATGTACATCGCCATGATGGGGCCAGAGGGGCTCAAACAGGCGACGCAGGTCGCGATCCTGAGCGCTAATTACATCGCCCATCGGTTGGAGTCGCACTTTGCGACCCTGTACCGCGGCGAGAATGGCTTGGTGGCGCATGAATGCATCCTGGACCTGCGCCCGTTCAAGGCGGTCACGGCGGAAGATGTTGCCAAGCGGCTCATGGATTACGGATTCCACGCACCGACACTGAGTTGGCCCGTGGCCGGGACGTTGATGGTGGAACCGACGGAATCGGAGCCGCGCGCGGAACTGGACCGGTTCATCGAGGCCATGGCCGCGATCCGGGAGGAGATCCGGGCGGTCGAGGAAGGGCGTGTTGACGCGAAGAACAACCTGCTCAAGAACGCGCCTCACACAGCGGATGTGGTTTGCGGTGATGTGTGGGACCGGCCTTACAGCCGGTCACAGGCGGCGTTCCCGGTACCCGCGTTGAAGGACTTCAAGTTCTGGCCCGCTTCGGCGCGTGTGGACAACGTGTTCGGCGACCGGAATCTGGTCTGTTCCTGTGTCGGGATGGAGGCCTACGGTCGGCCCTGAACAGGCACTGACAGAATTCACCGGCCGCGGAATCCTCCGATTCCGCGGCCTTTTGCGTTTTATTGGAGCGTGGGCTGAACTGGATTGGGAAAGTTGCAACATATTTTTGACTTCCTCAGGTTGGGACTTGTCAGGTTCGGGAAAACCCTTACACCCTGTGTACGTTCATAACGGACAGGGGAGTTGGGATTCTCCCTTCTGGAGGAGTGTTTGGAGCGGTTACGATTTCACCCCCCCTTGAAATCGGGCGTTCTGGAGACCGCCAGAGGGTCCCACCCGATGGAAACAACGCCGGGGCCGTACGCGATGGAGCGGCGGTGGCGGCGGGTGAGGTTGGCGGTGAAGCCGCCCTTCGATTTCCACGGGTTCCCCGAGAGCGCAATGTGAGGTGCCGTACTGTTAGGGACGCGGCTCTGCCGTGTGCAGTCGTTCCGGGTTTCGAAAGACCTGGAGTGGTGGGCTGTGCGTGGTCCGGAAGTTCCGGAAGCGTCCTTGCGGTGGCTGGAGGGATGTCACGGATGGAAGTGGTCTCCCGGTGAAAGCCAGGCGCGTTGAGCATAGCAAGAACCAACACATGAAGACCCAATGCATGCCCGTCGGGCGGTCCCTGACGGGTCGGTGGTCCGGTTTGCAGGCAGCGATGATGATGCTGCTCCTGCTGCTGGGCGTACGATCCGGGGAGGCGCGTGCCGCCCTCATGACCCAGAGTTATACCACAGCCATCCAATTTACGGACTGGACGAACTCGGTGACGTTCCCGCAGTTCGACACGGGGCTCGGAACCCTGATTGCGGTGCGTTTCGAGATCGTGGGCACCGCACGGAGCATTTCCCGAATCGAGAACCTCGATACAGTGCCAGCTCCCGGGGTCATCTCGGGAGCACAGGTGAAATCGGTGGTGAAGGATGCCTTCGGGACTCCGCTGGTCTCGATGGCCCAGTTCGTGAAGTTCACGAACAACCTGGCGGCCTATGACGGGCTATCCGACTATGCGGGTTCGTCGGGCGTGTCCAATGCGCGTCGGACGGTCACGGGCAGTCAGATCAATGCCGTGCTACCGCCGTACACACCTTACGAGGGACTCGGCAGTTACACGTTGGATGTGGAGGCCGTTGGAACCGGGTTTTGCATCGGGCCGGCGAATTACCTGTTGCAGGTCCGCCCGGAGTTGGGAGCCACCGTCAAGGTGTATTACGATTACGAGGAGGCGGTCATACCGACGCTCATCGGTGATCTGGTCTGGAACGATTACAACGCCAACGGCGTGTTTGAACCCGGTGAACCGGGGTTGGCTGGCGTTACCGTGAGCCTGCTGGACGAGTTTGGATCCCCGGTGGCGGGATTCCCGCCAACGGTGACCGATGTGTACGGGTACTATGCGTTCTCGGGAGTGCCCCCGGGCAACTACTACGTCGTGGTCGAGGCTCCGGTCGGTTTCACGCCGACGTACGATCTCGATGGTGTGGACGGCTCGTTCTCGGTGTTTGTCTCGGTGGCCTCGGGTGAAACCAAGGACGATGTCGACTTCGGGTTCGCCCAGTTGACCAGCACGGTGGGTGACCGCGTCTGGATCGATGTGAATGGTGATGGCGTGCAGGACCTCGATGAGGTCGGGTTGGCGGGCGTCACGGTGTTGTTGCTGGACGAATTCGGCACCGAATTGACCTCGACGGTGACCGACATCAACGGGACCTACGGCTTCGCGGGTCTGAATCCGGGATTGTACACAGTGGTGGTGACCAACGTGCCTGCGGGCTACGTGCAAAGCTTTGATGCCGACGGCATCGGCACGGCGGACCTGACGGCGGTCCTCCTGGGAACAGGTGAAGCTTGGGACATCATCGATTTTGGGTACCAACCCCGCACCTCGGGACTGGGCGACATCGTGTGGCAGGATCGGGACATGGACGGAGTCCAGGACGTGGGTGAGCCCGGGCTTGCCGGGGTGACGGTCGAGTTGCGCTCAGCGGTGGATACCTCATTGCTGGCGACCACGCTGACGGATGCCAACGGCGCGTACTCCTTCTCGGATCTCGCCGCTGGAAATTACCTGGTGGTGGTGCTGGCTCCGGCCGGTTACCTGCCGACCTACGACCTTGATGGAACCGGCACGGCGAGCCAGGCCCAGGTCACCCTCGGGGTGAACGAGGTCCGGGATGACGTCGACTTCGGTTATTCGGGCGGTCGGTTGGGTGACCGCGTCTGGGTGGATGCGGATGCCGATGGCGTGCAGGATTCCGGCGAGACCGGTTTGGCGGGCGCCACGGTGACGTTGTCGACCGGGCAGACCACGACGACCGACTCCAATGGGTATTACTCGTTCGCAGACCTTCCGGCAGGCACGTACACGGTGACGGTCGCGGTTCCTCCCGGCTGGGTGGCGACCTCTGACCTCGACGGCGTGGGCACGGCCGGTTCGACGGTGGTGACGCTCGCTGCGGGCGAGGTGACGGACACCGTGGACTTTGGCTATCAGGAGCAGACGGCAAGCCTCGGCGACCGCGTCTGGCGGGATGACGACGGCGATGGCGTCCAGGACTCCGGCGAAGTCGGATTGGCGGGTGTGACCGTGGAGTTGCGCGATGCCACCGGTGCGACCGTGATCGCGAGCGTCGTGTCGGATTCCAACGGGTTCTACGAGTTCGAGAACCTGGCCGCGGGCACGTATGTGGTGACGGCGATCCAGCCGGCGTCGCATGTGCCGACATTCGATGTCGACGGCCTGACGGTTCCGAACCACGCGGTGGTTGTCGTCGCCGGAAGCGAGGCCCGCAATGACGTGGACTTCGGCTACCAACCGCTGGGAACCATCGGAAACCTCGTCTGGTTGGACCTCGACGAGAACGGTGCCTATCAACCCGGGGTTGAACCCGAGTTGGCCGGCGTGGTGGTGACGATCTCCGGTACGGGCGGCACGTTCACGACGACGACGGATGCCCTGGGGCTTTATACGTTCCCCAACCTGCCCCCGGGTACTTACACGGTGGCAGTGACGCCGATCCCGGGATTGGATCCGTCGTATGACTGGGATGGTACTGCGACGCCGGATACAGCTGTGGTGGTTCTCGGGCCGGGTGAGATCAATCTGGGTGTCGACTTCGGTTACAGCATCGGTTCGAACCTCTCCGACGCGCAGGTCGGGGACCGGGTCTGGCTCGATGTGGACAACGACGGCGTTCAGGACAGTGGTGAAGCCGGGATCTCCGGCCTGACGGTCCTGCTGAAGGATGGTTTTGGTACGGTGATCGACTTCCGCACGACCGACGGGAACGGTGAATTCCTGTTCAGTGGGTTGCCCGCCGATACCTACACCGTGCAGGTCACCGGCATGTCGGCGTACATCCCGACGTACGACGCCGACGGAGTGATTTCGGCGAACACAGCGACGGTGACACTGGCGAACGGCGAACAACGGTTCGACGTGGACTTTGGCTACCGGTTGCCGCCACCGCCCCCCGCGTCCGTTGCAGGCCGCGTGTGGGATGACGCGGATGCCAATGGTGTCGCGAACGGCAGCGAAACCGGTTTGTCCGGGCTGGCTGTCACCCTCTGGAACTCCAGCGGTACGGCGTTGCTGACGATTCCGACGGATGCGCTCGGGTATTACAGTTTCACCGGATTGGTTGCCGGGACCTATGCGGTCACGGTGGCACCTGCGAGCTACTGGGGACCGACGTTCGATGTGGATGGAACGGGAACGCCGAACATCGCCGGGGTTTCGATGGTTGCGGGACAGAACCGCACCGGTGTGGACTTCGGGTACCAATATGCTCCGCCGCCGGGCAGCCTGGGCGACCGCGTGTGGCATGACCTCAACGGCGATGGTGTCCAGGATTCCGGAGAACCTGGTCTGTCCGGCGTGACCGTGGAGTTGCGCGATGCAGGCGGGACGCTGCTGGCGTCGGTACCTACGGATGCCGCGGGCTACTATGGATTCCTCACGGTGGACGCGGGGGATTACACGATCAGCATCCTTCCTCCGATCTACTATGACGCGACGGGCGATGCGGATGGATCTGCTTCCCCGAACGTGACCGCCTTGACACTCGGGATTGGTGAGGAACTCGAGACGCTCGATTTCGGCCTGATCTACAATCCGCCGCCAGCGTTGATCGGTGACCGGGTCTGGGAAGATCTGAACAGCAATGGTGTCCAGGACGTGGGCGAGAACGGCCTCTCCGGGTTGTCCGTCGTCCTGCGTGATTCGCTGGGTGCGGTGGTGGCCAGCGCCACGACCGGTACCGCCGGAGAGTACTCCTTCGGCGATCTGGAAGCCGGGACCTACTCGGTTACGGTGACTCCCCCGACCTACTACATCCCGACCTACGATCTGGACGGGATCGCGACCACGAACGTGGTCATGCTGACCGTCGCCATTGGCGAAACCAACGAGCTGGTGGACTTCGGCCTGATCTACGCCCCACCTCTGGGCAGCCTGGGTGACCAGGTATGGATCGACGCCAACTCCAACAGCGTCCAGGATGTGGGTGAGTTGGGGATGACCAACATTACCGTCACCCTCAAGGATTCGGGTGGCGTGGTCCTCGCGACCACGACGACGGATGCGGCGGGCGAGTACCGGTTCACCGGACTGTCCGCGCGGACCTATATCGTCGAGGTTTCGGTTCCCACGAATGCGGTTACCACGTTTGACGTGGACGGCACGGGGACGGCTCATGTCGCCACCGTGACCCTGGCCATCGGTGAGGACCGCACCGACGTGGACTTTGGCTACTTCATCCCGGCGGCCCCGCTGCTCGGGAAGATCGGCAACCGTGTCTGGATCGATGCCAACGAGAACGGGGCGCAGGACTCGGGTGAGGTGGGGCTGACCAATGCGGTCGTGACCCTTCACAACGGGCTGGGAACCCTGGTGGGCACGGTGACCGTGGGCGCCACGGGAACCTATGGGTTCACCGGTCTCGAAGCCGATACCTATACGGTGACGGTGGCTCCCCCGGCGGATTACAGCGCGACGTTCGACATCGACGGGCTGTCGACGATGAATTCCGCCGAGGTCTTCCTCGCGGCCGGCGATGAACGCGACGACGTGGACTTTGGTTACGTCTACATCCCACCCGATCCGATGACGGGACGCCTGGGTGACCGGGTGTGGTCGGACGTCAACGGCAATGGTCTGGCGGAAATCTCAGAGCCGGGACTGACGAACGTGGTCGTCGAGTTGCGCAGTTCCGGCGGCACCTTGCTGGCGGTGACGACCACCACCAACAATGGCGCATACGAGTTCACCGGTCTCGCGGCTGGTTCGTACTCGGTGCGTGTCTTCCCGCCCTCGGGCTACGTGCCCACGACGGACGCCGACGGAACGTCGACGCCAAACGTCGCCGAGGTGACCCTCGCTCCGGGCGAGGAACGCCTGGACATCGACCTCGGCTACTGCCCGCCGGCGCCAGCGACCATCGGCGACCGGGTCTGGATCGACCGGAACAGCAACGGAGTCCAGGAGTCTTCGGAAGTTGGGCTGACGAATGTTGTGGTGGTCCTGCGCAACGGGTTTGGGACGCCGATCGCGACCAACTCCACCGGAGCCAATGGAACCTACGCGTTCACCAACCTCACCGCTGGAACCTACACGGTGGTGGTGACGCCGCCGGCCAACTACGGGCCGACGTTTGATCGCGATGGCACCTCCACGCCGAACCGGGCAACGGTGACGGTCGTCACGGGCGAGCAGCGCCTGAACGTGGACTTTGGCTACGTGTTCTGCCCGGGAACAGGTCGGATCGGTGACCTGGTCTGGATTGATTCCGATGCCGACGGTACCCGCGACAACGACGGATGCCGCGGTTCCGAATCGGGACTTCCGAATGCCACCGTCCGTCTCTACGACGTCAGCGGTTACCTGATCGGGACGGACGTGACCGACTGCAATGGTCGGTATGAGTTCACCGGACTGTTTGCCGGGACCTATTCGGTGGTGGTCACACCTCCGAGCGGATACACCGCGACCTACGACCTGGACGGGTTGCTGACGCCGAACCGCGCGACCGTGACGTTGGCCAACGGCCAGACGCGGAACGACGTGGACTTCGGCTACACGCGGTACACGCCGAAGAACACGACGGGTACCGGATGCACGATCGGCTTCTGGAGGAACAACAACGGATTGTCACTGATCCGGCCGTATGACTTCGCCGTCCTGACGTCGTTGCGGTTGGTGAATGACAATGGTTCCGATCGGAACTTCACGTCGAACCTCGCGTCGAACAAGTCGGCGTTCGCGAGTTGGTTGCAATCGAGCACGTCCTCGAACATGGCCCGGATGTTGTCGGCCCAATTGGCGGCCTTCCAATTGAACGTCCTCCATGGCTTCTACGAAGCCACGGATATCATCCCGACGCCGGCGATCGGCACGGGCAGCATGACGGCCCAGCAGTTGATCGATGCGGCGAACGCGGCGCTGACCTTGGATGGTTACACGCCGACCGGGGACCCGAACCGGTTGTCGCAGGAACGGCTGAAGAAAGCGCTCGACGCGGCGAACAACGCGGCCCAGCGCTGACATCAGCGCTTCATCGACCTGTTGTTCGGGTTGATATCACGGCCCGCCGTGGGTGCACCGGTTGCACGCACGGCGGGCCTTTCTGCTTTCAGGGGGCGCTCGCCTTGTGGGTTGGTCGTTGATTATCATGCGTGCATGGAACAGCGCGGAGCATCGCCTTTGGTTGGCATCATCATGGGAAGTCAGTCGGACTGGGAGACGATGGAGCATGCGGCCAACCAGTTGAAGGAACTGGGCGTGCCGTATGAGGCCTCGGTGGTGAGTGCGCATCGGACACCGGATCTCCTCTTTGAGTATGCGGCCTCGGCAGCCGGCCGGGGCTTGGAGGTGATCATTGCAGGGGCGGGTGGGGCGGCACACCTGCCGGGGATGTGCGCGAGCAAGACGGTCCTTCCGGTGCTGGGCGTGCCGGTGCAATCCAAGGCACTGAACGGCATGGATTCGTTGCTCAGCATCGTCCAGATGCCCGCAGGGGTCCCTGTGGGAACGATGGCGATCGGACGTGCCGGGGCGGTCAACGCCGCCTTGCTGGCGACTGCCATGCTGGGGGCCAAGCATCCCGGGTTTCGCGCCGCGTATGATGCCTTCCGGAAACGTCAGACAGATGCGGTGCTGGCGAAGCGGGAGGTCGGCGGGCCGCAAGCCTCCCACTGATTCAACAAGCCGGAGTTGATGATCAGGGGGTGAGCCGGCGGATCATCTCGGCGATGCGCTCGGCATCGATGCCCTCGGGCACCGATTCCAGGATCCAGCGCAGGTCGGACGTGGCCCCGGCCGCGTCGCCCGACTGGGCACGCAGGCGGGCACGATCGACACGTTGGGCCGCTTCGGCCCGTGGTTCCGCGGCGAGGGCCACGAGAAGATCGGCGTAGTGTAGGGACGCGGCCGCCCCGGATTCCCGTTCGGTGAAGGCCTGAAGGTTCGTGACCAGGCGGACCAGCATCTCCCGCTTGGTGGCGGGCCGAAGCAATTCGGAACGTACCGGAACCCCAGCATGGCTGCCCCCGAGTTCGTCCGCCTCCGAGTGGGTGAGGTATCGCCCCCCATTGTAGACATCGATCAGGCGCTCGTCGGTATTGGGCGGCGCATGCTTCACGAGGAAATGGCCGGGCAGGGGGACACCGCGGACATGTTCGATTCCGGCGTCGCCGGCGATCGTGAGGAAGACGAGGCTCAGGGTGATGGGTAGTCCTTCGCGGTCGTCGAGGACGTCGTTGAGGTAGCTGTTGGCTCGGTTGTAGTAGTCGTGCCGGCTGCCGTGGAATCCATTCTCCTCAAACAGGAACCTACGCAGTTGATCGACGCGTTCACTGGCCGGCATGGCCTCGGTGAGGCGGTTCCGGACTTCCGCGGCCAGCGAGCGCAGCTGTTGGCGGTAGGCCGGGACGTCGAGGTCCGGGTTGTCGAGTTGCGCGACGAGCAGGGCGGCGCGGGCGAGGTCGATCTGGGCTTCAGGTTGGGCGAGTTCGGCGGCGAGTGCATCCCGTACTGTTTCCCGGTGAAGCTGGAGTGACAGTTGCCGCAGTCGGGCCGCTTCGAGGTCGAGACTGCGGGCGCGGGCTTCAATGAAGGTCCTGGCGGAGGTCAGGTGGGTGCGGAGGCGGGTCAAATCCTCGGGACCGACCGTGGACGTAGGGACGTTCGGACCACCCAGTGCCATCATGAGGGCGGGATCGAGGGCGGGGGCGGTAGCCGCGGCATCCCCGACGCGGAAGTCGCGGAACTCGGCGGACGTGTCGCGGAACTTGGCGAGCCCGACCCGTCGGCCATCGAACGCGGCATCCGCCACCGAGAAGACGGGAGCGTCGTTCACCCAGCACTGGATGCGGCCGGCCTCGTGGCGGATGCGGAGGAGGTTCCAATCGTCGGGACGATAGGCCGCGTTCGGGACGGTTCCGAGGATCCGCCAGGAGAAGACATCGGGGCCCTCGAAGGCTGTCAGGCGGAGTTGGCCGCTGGTCGGATAGAAGCCGTAGTGGCGACCGTCGGGCAGGCCGCCGAAGACCAGTCCTGCGGCACCGGATTCGTTGCCAAGGCGGACCTGAACGGAGACGTCGTAGCTGTTGGTTGGGGCTTCCGAGCGGTGAAGGATGAACGCGCGTCCGCCAAAGCCAGTTCCGGTGCCCTCCACGGCAATCCTTCCGGCGCGCTGGCGCCAGCGGGCTCCGAGGTGAGGCTCCCACTGGGTGGGATCGAGCGTGCCGATGCGTACCCAACGCTCGAATGGAACCGGGTTGGGCTGTTCGAGGAGGGGCTTGAGGAGGTTGATCGGGGTGGCGAATCCAAGATTCCGGGTGAGAAGGGACTTGGCGTTCACGATCCCATGGACCTTGCCGGCCCGGTCGAGGAGAGGCCCACCCGAGTTCCCGGGCTCGATGGGAATCGCCACCTGGAGCATCTCGACCTCCTCGAGTGTCCGTCGGCCCGACAGCACTCCGGCCACGACGGAGTTCTCGAGGCCCAGCGGGTTTCCCAAGGCCACGACTTCCGCTCCCACCGCCAGGGCGGAGGAGTCCCCGAGATGGAGGGAGGGCAGGTTGGTGGCATCCACGCGCAGGATCGCCAGGTCGGCGTGTCGATCGAAGGCATGGATGGCGAGGATCGGGATCTCGCGTCCGTCCACAAGACGGGCGACCACCGGGCGCGATTCCCCGACGACGTGCAGGCTGGTGGCGACGAGGCCGGAGGGGTCGATGACGAATCCCGTGCCGACGCCTTCGCCGATGCCATCCCTTCCTCGTGTGGCGAGGACGACGAGCGAGTTGCGGGATTCTCGGGCCAGTTCCTCGGTGGAGAACCTTGCTGTTGCGGTGGTGTCGGTAGACGAAGTGGGAGTTGTCCGGGCGGGGGATTTCGTACGGGACCTGGGTGACTTCAGTTCGATGGGTGGGGCGGCGGCCAAAGGGACTGCCAGCCCACAGGCGAGGATACAGGACAGGCCGGCGCCAAGGAACGTCATGGGCGGAATCCTAGGCGAGGAATGCGGGCGAGCCAACTGGCCAAGTCAGGGCTTGGTGACGCCGAACTTCTGGCGAAGCAGGGTGTTCAGGTTCGCGGGGCTTCCAACGGCTGGGTTCCACAGGGCGCCGGCAATGCCGCTCGCGTAGGCGGTTGCGGTGGATGTTCCGGTGACGAGCCAGCGATCGCCGCCGTAAGGAACGATCCCGGAACCGGGAAGCATGAGGTCCACAAAGGGACCACGATTCGCGTAGGGCGCGTACTGGCCCGAGGAATTCCCCGCGGTCACGGCCAGAACCTCCGGGTACGAGGCAGGGAAGGTTGGGGAAACAATGGGATCGTTGCCGGCCGCCGCGAGGAACAGGACGCCGCGCTGGTTGTAGGTCTGGATGACGCCGTGCAGGAAAGGGGAGTCCACCTGGCTGCTCAGGCTGAGATTGATGACATTCGCGCCACGTTCGATGGCTCGTTGGATGCCCAGCGCGACATCATAGGCTGTCGTGCTTTCGTTGGCGCCGTACACGTCGACTGCCAGCACGCCGAACGATGCGGTCCCATTCTGACCTGCCGTTGTTTCCGCGGCCTTCACGAGGTTGGCGAACATCGAGGTGCCGTGGGAGAGCTGGGAGGAGGTGGATTTCGAACTTACGACCGATTCGCGTCCCAGGAGGAAAGCATCGTAGGCGGGGTTGATGGGTTGAACCGCGGAATCGATCAGGCCGATGACGAGCCTTCCGGTGGAGACGGCTGCCGGGCGAATGCCCAGTCCAGCGCCTGCTTCCAGTCCCTCCAGGAGTCCGGCGGAATCCTGGTTGGGCAAGCGGTGGTTGTCCTCGATGGAAACACCTTCCATGGCGGCCAGCTTCTCGCGGGCCGCATCTGCCGCGGCGGCGTCCGCGTAGCGCAGGCGGGCCGCATTCAGTGCCTCCAGTTTCCCGGCCACTTCGCCGCCGGTCATCTTGGCGAGTTCCTCCGGGGTGAGGCGCGAGCCGTCCTTCAGCCGCACGACGACTTCCTCGTCCACACGCAGGGCGTCGCCGGGGTCGACCTCTTCGGTGGCGGAACCCGAGGACGTTCGGAAGACGAGCAGCCGTGGGCGGTTGTTGGTTCCGGGAAGGATGGCGTAGCTGAAGTTGGACAAGATCCTGCCGATGGCTTCGCGCGCGGGTTGGTTGCGGAATGCGGAAGAAATCAGGCTGTCGGTGCCGGGTTCCGTGAAGACCTGCCAGCCGGAGGCCTTGGCGATGTGGGGAAGGACCTTGGACAGGGGTTGCCGGATGATGCGTGCGTCCACGGAATCGGGCTCGTTCCGCCACGTCAGGGAAAGTTCGTTCGTGCCGGGCTTGCCCGTGGTGGACGTGATCCCGACACCCTGGCTTGGCCCGAGGCTGCCACCACTGTACGTCCGCCCGGGGCGGAGCGCCCCCACCGCCGGCGGCAGTTCCTGCGCATGGAGGGCCAGCAACGGCAGGACCAGCAGGAGCGCGGGCAGGAGAGCGTGACGACGCATGATGGGATTATGGCAAATGTTCGTGGAGAAGGCGAACCCCGAGGCATGGGCGAAGTTGCGCACGTTCTTCCGGTATTCCCTCCACCGGACTATCGGAGGACGGGTGGGTTGTCATCCGGAGGCAGGTGCGTAGCCTTGTTGTTCAAGAACGATGAACACCTCGAAACCAGCCCGATCGAGCAGCTCAACCGCCTTCAGTGAACTCGTGACCGGCCGTTCGTGGGCGGGATCGGAGGTGGGACGCCGCGCGGCGTTTCTCGTCTTGGCAGGCCTGTTGGTGTTCCCTAGGGCGATGTCGAAAGAGTCAGCCCCCGTTGTCGCGTCGCCTACTCCGAAGATCGAACCACCGGTGGCGGCCCTGAAGGATCACCCGATGACGTGGCACGGGGAGACCGTGAACGATCCGTACTTCTGGCTGCGTGAGAAGACGAATCCTGAGGTGATCCGTTACCTGGAAGCGGAGAATGCCTACACGGAATCCCGGACGACGGAGGAGAAGGCCTTCGGGGAGAAGCTTTATACGGAGATCCTCGGTCGGATCCAACAGACCGACCTCAGCGTGCCGGTGCGGCGCGGGGCCTTTGAGTATTTTTCGCGGACCGTCGAAGGCCGCCAGTACCCAATCCACATGCGTCGACCGGTCGGGCAGGGAGTCGCCGAGGCAGCCGACCAGGTGCTCCTGGACCTGAACCAGTTGGCGGAGGGGCGATCGTTTCTGGGGTTGGGCGGATTCGAGGTCAGCGACGACGGAAATCAACTGCTCTACAGCACGGACGTCACCGGGTTCCGGCAGTACACGCTCTATCGGAAGGATCTGCTGACCGGCCAGGCCGGGGCTGCCCTTGCGGAACGTGTCCGGGGATTCGAATGGGCCGCAGATGGCCGCACGATTTTCTATGTGACCGAGGATCAGGTGACCAAACGGAGCGACAAGCTCTGGCGGTTGGATCTCCAAGGAGGGAAACCGGAATTGGTGGTCGAGGAGAAGGATGAGCTCTTCAGTCTTGGCTTGAGCCGGACCAAGGATCGCAGGTTCCTTGTTTGTGGGAGTGGCAGCACCGACACCTGGGAACAGCGGATCCTTTCGTCTGCGGAACCGCAGGGGACGTTCCAGGTCGTGATCCCGCGCGAACGGGGGCACAAGTACGACGTCGAGCATCGGGATGGCTTGCTCTACCTGCGGACCAATCGGGGAGCGAAGAACTTCCGGTTGGTGACGGCACCTGTGGGGGCTCCGACGCAGTGGACCGAAGTGCTGGCGCATCGTTCGGATGTCCTTCTGGAAGGCATGGAGGTTTTCGAGCGACACCTGGTGGTCCAGGAACAGAGGGAGGCGCTGACCCGCTTGCGCATCCAGGACCTGCGCTCCGGAGATTGGCGCGAGGTCAGCTTTCCTGAGCCCGTGTACTGGGCGTCCGCGTCCGGTACGCCGGAGTACGGCGCGACCCATGTCCGATTGAACTACCAGTCGATGGTCACCCCTCAAAGTGTCTACGACTGCGACCTGGGTTCCGGCGAGTTGAAGCTGCTGAAGCGCACCGCCGTGCTTGGGACGTACGATCCATCACGGTACGTGACCGAGCGACGTTGGGCGGTCGCACGGGATGGCGTGCGGGTGCCGCTGTCCGTGATGTACCTGAAGGGTACCCCCATGAATGGGACGGCCCCCTGCCACCTCTATGGCTACGGGTCCTACGGGCTGGGAATGGAGGCGTCATTCTCCATCCCACGCCTGTCCTTGGTGGATCGAGGAATGGTCTCGGTGATCGCCCACATCCGGGGCGGCAACGAGATGGGGGAGGGGTGGCATGACGATGGGATGCTGATGCGGAAGAAGAACACCTTTCACGATTTCATCGACAGCGCGGAATGGCTGGTGAACCAGCAGATCGTGGCGCGGGATCGGATCGTGATCGAGGGAGGAAGCGCCGGCGGATTGCTGATGGGTGCGGTGGTGAACCTTCGCCCGGATCTGTTTCGCGCCGTCCACTCCGCAGTGCCATTCGTCGACGTGATGAACACGATGATGGACGCGAGCCTGCCGCTGACCGTCGGCGAGTATCTGGAGTGGGGGAACCCCAACGAGAAGGCAGCCTTCGATTACATGCGCTCCTACAGCCCGTACGACAACCTGCGCCGGGCGGCCTACCCCGCCATGCTGGTGACGACCAGCCTGAACGACAGCCAGGTGATGTATTGGGAACCGGCCAAGTACGTCGCCAAGCTGCGCACACTCAAGACGGACTCAAATCCGTTGCTCCTGAAGTGCAACATGGGCGCCGGCCACGGAGGGGCGAGCGGACGGTACGATCGTCTGAAGGAGGTGGCCTTCGAGTACGCGTGGTTGATGCGTCAGGTGGGGATCGAGAAGTAGTCGCAGGCGTGTGTCATCGTGTGGGCAACGCCAGCAACTCGGCGGGTGCCAACTCCAATTGCCGTCCGAGGGATTCCGGAATGGCGGTCGCCTCCATCCGTCCGTCCGGGTTCTTCGACACGCACACCACCACAAGCCGACCCACTCCGATCTCTTCGGTGGGACCTGGTTCGAGGCGCCGGATCCGGATCTGGTACGCGAGGCTTCGCGGCCGGATTTCGGCGACCAGAAGATGAAGCTCCATCACGTCCTCGAACTTCAGGGGACGGCGGAAGTCGCACGATGCATGGACACGCGGGAACCCAATGGGCGGTTGCAACCCCGGCATGACCACCGAATGGCCAAGGGACCGGAGGAACGCATGTTCCACCGACTCCATGTAGCGGAAGAAATTGGCGAAATGGACGATTCCGGCGAGGTCGGTTTCGTTGAACTCCACCCGGCGGGTCAGCTTGAACTCGAAAGGCACGCCGAAAGAATGCCATTGCCCGGCCGTTTGTCAGGCCTCAGGCGGGTTGAAGCGTGCCGCGGGCTCGTGCATCCCGCCCGTAGACCCACTCAAAGATCGGTGTCGCCATGAGCGTCGTCGCGATGGCCATGACCACCATGATGGAGAAGAGTTCCGGCGTGATGAGGCCTCGTTCAAACCCGATGTTCAGGATGATCAGTTCCATCAAACCCCGTGCATTCATCAGGGTGCCGATGGCCAGCGAGGTGCGTTGCTCCTCTCCGTGGATCCGGGCCGCAGCCCAGCAGGCACCGAACTTTCCGAGGCAGGCAGCGAGGAGGACAACGATCGCCACGATCCAGAGCGTCGGTGTCGTCACCAGATCAAGCCGCGTGTTCAAACCGGAGTGGGTGAAGAATGTCGGCAACAGGAACACGACGACGAAAGGTTCGATCTGGCGTGTCAGCGCGGCCGCAAAGTCCCCCCGGGGCATCGCACATCCCAGGATGAAGGCCCCGAAGACCGCATAGATGCCGATGGCATCCGTGAACCAGGATCCCAGCATGACCAGCATGAGGACGGTCGCGAGCACCGCATTGGGCAGGGTGCCGTCCGGCTTCACATGGCGACCGAGTCCTGCCAGCAATCGCCGGCCCACTGTCAGCGTGAGCGCGGCGTAGGCGATTCCTCCGCCAATGGCCTTCACTGCGATCGCGGCGTCCGACTGGAAGCTCGCCAGGACGACCGCGAGCAGGCACCACGCGGCCGCGTCGTCCATCGCTCCAGCCGCAAGGGCGAGGGTTCCCAGGGACGTTCCAGCGAGACCCCGTTCGACGATGATCCGGGCGAGCATTGGGAACGCGGTGATGCACATCGAGGCGCCGAGGAAGAGCACCGCCTCCCACGTCTGGACCTTGGGAGTGAAGTACGCGCCAGGATGCTGGACCATCCACAACGCGATGAGTGCCCCAAGACCAAATGGGGTGATCATGCCCGCCAAGGATACGCTGGCGGCGGCTCGGGCGCGCGCCCGGAAAAGGTCCGAGCGGAACTCCACCCCGACAAGGAACATGTAGATCGCAAGGCCGATCTGGCAGGTGGCGAAGAAGATCACCTTCGATTCCTTGGGGAAGAGCCATTTCTGAATGGGCTGGGAGAACTCGAAGAGCCCCAGAAGTGATGGGCCCAACAGGACCCCGGTGATCATTTCCGCCACGACCTGGGGTTGCCCCACGCGACGGGCCAGCATTCCCACAACGCGGCACGCGCCAAGGACGACGGCAAGCTGCAGGAAGAATCGCACGGACAGGTCGAACGGTGTCATTCGGGCCGCATAGGCTCTCGATTGGCCTTTCGAGGTCAACTCCGGTGTCAGGCAATCCCTCGGCTTGGGGGCAGTCCGCGGGAATCGAGGGGCGAAATGGGGCGGCCGGAGTCTTCGAGGGTTCTGGTCCAGTCGGTCGCGGAAGCCGCGTGTGGCACCCTTACGGCAGATTCTGGCCTCGCCAAACGAGCGCGTTCTGCGGTAACCCAATGTCCGAGTGAAATCCCTCCGGAAGTTCCCCGCCATTGTCCTCCCCTTCGTCCTGGGCATGGGTTTGGCCGATGTCCCTCAACCGCCGGGTCCCTCCCTCCCCGCTCGCGAGATCATCTCGGCGTGGGTCGAGCGTCCCGCTGCGCCATCGGCCGATCCCACGGACCTATGGGATGTGGGTGCGTGGACAGATGCGGAACAGTTGGTGCTCGAACGGGTGAACCGTTCCCGGGCCAATCCACTCGCGGAAACGGATATCCTCCGGCAGTTGACCGATCCCCTGATCCAATTCGCCTACTCGTTCTTTCTGGTCGACTTCGCCGTCATGAAGGCGGACATGGCCACCTACGGTCCCCAACCACCCTTGGCACCGCATCGACTGCTGTTGCAATCCGCCCGGGGGCATAGCCAGTGGATGCTGGCCAACGCCTCCCAGTCGCACTTCGAGGGGACCATCGACATCCTCGATCGCGTCCTCGCCACCACCTACCCGGTGGCCATCGTCGGGGAGAACCTGTACTCCGCTGCCGAGGGGCCTGAATACGCGCACGCCGGACTCGAGGTCGATTGGGGGTATCCTGGCAACGTCACGGTACCAACGCCTCCCGGGATGCAGGAACCACCCGGTCATCGGATCAACAATCACGACTCCCGTTTTCGTGAGGCAGGCGTTGGTGTCGTTTACGGACGCAACAGCCGGAATGTGGGTGGATTCACGGAAACGGTAGGACCTGAGTTGTACACCATCAACTTCGGCGCCAGGCCGGGCGCCACACCCATGGTCACGGGCGTGGCCTACTTCGATCTGGATGCAAACCAGCAGTACGATGTCGGTGAGGGAATCAGCGGAGTTCGGATCGAGGTTTCGGATTCGGCTTACCATGGAATCACTTCTCCCGCAGGTGGCTACGCTGTTCCGACCGCCAACGGTTCCCGCACGTTGGCTTTCTCGGCACCCGGCTTGGCCACGGAGACCCGCATCCTGACCGTTTCGGGCGGCAACAACATCAAGTCAGATCTTCGACTCAACTACACCCCTCCGCCGGTGGCCGGCACCGCGACGCCCGCCGTCGGCCAGTCCAATGGTTACCTTCCCGCCATTGTGCCTGCGGCCATCGCCTATGACTGGAGCGTGGGCCGGCGTGTGTCCACCGGAGGTCGGTGGACAGCCGAGTCGGGCTTGGATCGGGTCCTCGTGCAGGTCACTCCGGGGTACGATGTCCGCACCACCACCCGCCGCGCCACCGGCGCTTACGGGTACCGGTTGACGACGCCACGGCCCGTGGATCAGGTCCTCACCCTCGACGGGAGGTTTATCGGGGGAGCCAGTCCCGCACTCGCGTTCTCCATGGCTCTCGGGTTTGCCACGGAGTATCAGACCATCTCTGCGGAGTCGTCGGATGATGGCGGGGTGACTTGGAAGGTTCTTTGGCGTCGATCCGGCGTTACCGGCCAGTCGGATGCTTCCTTTTCCCGGGTGGTACTGCCAATGCCCGCTTATGCGGAGCGCGATTATCAGGTGCGGTTCCGGTACTCCGTCGGCCTGGGGCCGTATTACAACACCGTTGATGCTGGCGAGGGAGCGTACCTCGATGACATCGAATTGGTGGACAGCTACAAACTGAGCGAGCTGTCAACGGGACGTGTGGCGGCCGGCAGTCCGGTGAACTTTGTACCTGCTGAGACCGGTGAGTTTGTGCTGGCCGTGCGCCCGCTGGTCGGGAGCCGACTTTTCCCTCAGGGACCCAGGAAGGTTCTCAACGCGGTTGTCGGCCCCCCGGTGATCCAACTGGGACGGCCGGTGGTGTTGCCGGATGGTCGGCTTGAATTGGGGTTCACCGCCAGCGGTGGAACCCCCGGAAGCTTCGTGCTGGAGCGCACCTCACAGGTCGGGGTGGCATGGACCGCCGAGTCCGGAGCGACCCTGACCACGTTGGGTGCGGGGAATTTCCATTTTCGGGTTCCGATAGCCGGGGATCGCGGATTGTACCGCATCCGTGTGCCCTGACTGGGCGGTAAGCGCTGCTGATGTTGTTTCTAGGGTTGCTGATACCCGGAGCTAATGGTTTGACGAGTGGGGAAGTCGGTCATTAGATGGGCTGACCTTGCCCGTTCCGGGCTTGAGCGGAGAATTTTCAATGAACCTGATCACGCGCTTCTGGCGCTCGTCGTTGGGTAAGAAGTACGTCATGGCCCTGACCGGGGCAGCGTTGTTCGTGTTCCTGATTGGACATCTGGTGGGCAACCTCCAGGTCTTTGGTCATCCTGACCTGATCAACGGGTACGCCCATTTTCTCAAAAGCAAGCCCGGCCTGTTGTGGGGTGCACGGCTTGGACTGCTGGGCTGCGTCGGGTTGCACATCGCCGCTGCGGTCACCCTGCTGATGGCAAACAAGGCGGCCAGGCCCGAAGCCTACGCTGGCAAGTCGGCCTATGGTTCGACCTTGGCCTCACGCTGGATGCCGATGAGCGGTCTGGTGGTCCTTGCCTTCATTGTCTATCACCTCCTTCATTTCACTGCGCTCCAGCCGGGCATCAACGGGGTTGGTGACTTCTCCAAGCTGACCACCACCCTGAACGGGGAATCCGTTCCTGACGTGTACGCCATGATGATCCTTGGATTCAAGGTGCCGTGGGTGGCGCTGGCCTATCTGGTGGCTCAGGCACTGTTGTTCATGCACCTCGGACACGGTCTTTCATCGATGTTCCAATCATTGGGACTCCGCAATCATGTATGGTGGCCCCGGATCCGCGTTTTTGCCCAGGTGGCCAGCATCGCAATCTTCCTTGGGTACGCCTCGATTCCCGTCGCCATCCTTGTCGGAGGAGTGGGACATGACCATGCCCAGAAGGCCAAGGCCCAGTTGACGGTGGCCGCCGCAGGAAAGGAGGTCGTTCGCTGACATGGCAACGCTCAAATCAAACATTCCTTCAGGCCCGCTTTCCGAGAAGTGGGAGAACCACAAGTTCAACAGCAAGCTGATCAATCCGGCCAACAAACGGAAGTACAAGATCATCGTCATCGGAGCCGGCCTGGCGGGATCCAGTGCCTCCGCGACGCTCGCCGAGCTCGGTTACGAGGTGCACAACTTCGTCTTCCACGATTCTCCGCGTCGTGCTCACTCCATCGCTGCGCAGGGCGGAATCAATGCCGCCAAGAATTATCAGAACGACGGCGATTCGGTGCACCGTCTCTTCTACGACACCATCAAGGGTGGTGACTACCGCGCCCGCGAAGCCAACGTCCATCGTCTGGCGGAGGTCTCGGTCAATATCATCGACCAGTGTGCGGCCCAGGGTGTGCCTTTTGCCCGCGAGTATGGCGGCTTGCTGGACAACCGGTCCTTCGGCGGTGCTCAGGTCAGCCGGACATTCTATGCCCGCGGCCAGACCGGACAACAGTTGTTGCTGGGGGCTTACTCGGCTCTTTCGCGCATGATTGGTGCCGGCGCCGTCAAGTCATACACCCATTCAGAGATGCTGGATCTGGTGGTCGTGGATGGGCACTCCAAGGGTGTGATCGTCCGGAACCTGCAGACCGGTGAGATCACAAGGCACTCGGCCGATGCAGTGGTCCTCGCAACAGGGGGGTACGGGAACGTCTTCAATCTCTCGACCTACGCCCGCGGATCCAACACAACGGCCATCTGGCGCGCCTACAAGCGCGGCGCCTGCTTTGGCAATCCGTGCTATACGCAGATCCATCCGACCTGCATTCCGGTCAGTGGTGACTACCAGTCCAAGCTGACCCTCATGTCGGAATCCTTGCGCAACGACGGGCGCATCTGGGTTCCGAAGCGCAAGGATGACTGCAAGAAGAACCCTGCGGATATTCCGGAAGACGCTCGCGACTATTATCTGGAACGGATGTACGGGGCGTTCGGCAATCTGGCGCCGCGTGACGTTTCGAGCCGTGCCGCGAAATACGTCTGTGACGAAGGTCGCGGGGTGGGCGATACGGGACTCGGCGTCTATCTCGACTTCTCGGACGCCATCAAGCGACTGGGCGAAGACAAGATCCGCGAGCGTTATGGTAACCTGTTTGCCATCTATCACGAGATCACGGACGAGGATGCCTACAAGACACCGATGCGTATCTTCCCCGCGGTGCATTACACCATGGGCGGGCTGTGGGTGGATTATAACCTGATGTCCAATGTCCCTGGATTGTTCGTGCTGGGAGAGGCCAATTTCTCGGATCATGGCGCCAATCGTCTGGGGGCTTCGGCGCTCATGCAGGGCTTGGCCGATGGATATTTCGTCCTGCCGTCGACGATCGCGACCTATCTGGCGACGGTGAAGGCCGGTAGCCGTCCCCCGGAAGACAAGGCTGAGTTCAAGCAGGCCGAGGAATCCGTCCGCAAGGAAGTCGCTGCGTTTCTGGGATCCAAGGGCAAGCGGACGCCCGCGAGCTTCCACAAGGAACTCGGGAAGATCATGTGGGATCATTGCGGCATGGCCCGAACCAAGGCCGGGCTCGAGAAGGCCATTGCACGCATCGTGGCCCTTCGGGAGGAATATCGCACCAACCTTCATGTCCCCGGTGAGGCCGGGGAATGGAATCAGTCACTCGAACAGGCAGGTCGGGTTGCCGATTTCATCGAGTTGGGCGAATTGATGTGTCGCGACGCACTGATGCGCGAGGAGAGTTGCGGAGGTCATTTCCGCGAAGAGTACCAGTACACGAAGGACGATCCGGAAGTGCAGCAGGGACTCGTCAATGCGGGCGACGTGAAGCGACGCGATGAGGAGTTCGCTTTCGTGGCCGCCTGGGAGTACGCGGGAGTTGGCAAGGCTCCCATCCTCAACAAGGAACCGCTCAACTATGAGGAAGTGAAGATGAGCACCCGGTCTTACAAGTGACCTGGCAGTCAGACATCCAAATCCATTTATCCGAGCCATGAAGGTCAAACTGAAGGTCTGGCGGCAGAAGAATCGCAACACCCCCGGAGGATTCGTCACGTACGATTCCCCCGAGCTGAATCCCAACATGTCCTTCCTCGAGATGTTGGACGTGGTCAATGAGCACCTTGCCAACAAAGGGGACGAGCCTATCGCGTTCGATCACGATTGCCGCGAGGGTATCTGCGGAACCTGCTCGCTGGTCATCGACGGAAAGCCGCACGGTCCCCATAAAGCTGTCGCGACCTGCCAGACGTACATGCGGAGTTTCAAGGATGGCGACCTGATCACCGTCGAACCTTTCCGCGCCAAGCCCTTCCCACTGGTCAAGGATCTCGTCGTGGATCGGAAGTCCTTCGACCGGATCCAACAGGCCGGTGGCTTCATCAGCGTCCGCACGGGCAGTGCTCCGGATGCCAATGCCATCCCGGTGCCAAAGGAAAATGCGGACCTCGCGATGGACGCGGCACAGTGCATTGGTTGTGGTGCTTGTGTTGCCGCGTGCAAGAACGCATCGGCCATGCTGTTCGTGTCGGCCAAGGTATCGCATCTGGGCCTGCTGCCTCAGGGGCAGCCGGAACGATATCGCCGGGTGAAGGCCATGGTGGACCAGATGGACGCCGAGGGCTTTGGCGGGTGCACCGTCACGGGATCCTGCGAAGCTGTCTGCCCGAAGGAAATCAGCCTGGATTTCATCGCCCGGATGAACCGGGATTATGGGCTGGCGTTGTTGATGGGTGATGCCAAGAAGGTGGCTGGTGGTGGGGCCTAGGCAGAGCTGTCGGCCTTTGCCTACCTCATGAACCTCACATCCCCATCGGGCATGTCTCCTCGGCTTCGACTGGGTGTTCTGGGTTCAGGCAAGGGCTCCAACTTTGTCGCCATCTCAGACGCCATCCGTGACAGGAATCTGCCGGTGGATGTCGCCTTGGTGATCAGTGACGTACCGGACGCGGGCATCCTGCAGCACGCAAGAGACCGTGGTATCGCAGCGCGCTTCATCGAACCGGGGAGGTTCCGGACGAAGCTGGATGAGGCGTCCGAGGTTGTTTACACGTCGGCCCTCCATGAAGCAGGGGTGGAGTGGGTTGCCCTGGCTGGATTCATGCGGATCCTGAAGGGGGAATTCCTGCGAGCGTTTCCGGGGCGGGTCTTGAACATCCATCCGTCGTTGCTCCCTTCGTTTCCGGGGTTGGAGGCTTGGAGACAGGCGTTGGATTACGGGGTCAAGGTGACAGGTTGCACCGTGCATCTGGTCGATCAGGGAATCGATACCGGACCCATCCTGGCCCAACGGGCCGTCGCCGTTCATCCAGACGATACCCCGGCAACCCTGCACGCGCGTATCCAGGAGGCCGAGAAGGTGGCTTATCCGGCCGTGATCGAGACCATCGCACGCTCCGAGTTGCGTGTCCGCGGAAGGTTGACCGCGGGTGTGTTGGGAAATGTCACCGGATTGTGAATCAGACGGCGCTCTGCCGTCGCTTGTTTGCGGCACAATGGGCGCATGTCGATTGCTTCATGGATCCGGCAGCTGCCACTGGTGGCCTCCCTTGTTGTCCTTCCATCAGCGTTTGCCCAGCTGGCGATCACTGAGGTTCATTCCAGTGCGTCCACCAACGGAACGGTTGCCCTTCACGCAGATTGGTGGGAATTGACGAATCTGGGTGCCCAGCCCATCGACCTGACGGGGTACCGGTTCAACGACGCCACCGGCGGGCTGGCTGCGGGTTCCGTCACGCTGCCGAGTCTCACGCTGGCCGCCGGGGAATCCATGGTTCTGGTGGAAGCCATCAGTGCAGATGACTTCCGGCAGTGGTGGGGAGCCGAACTCCCCGCCGGGTTGCAGATCTTCACCTATACCACGAATGGGATCGGCCTCAGTTCCGGAGGGGATTCCGTCCAGCTCTGGGGGCCTTCCACCACCAATGAACTGGAGTGGGTGGACTCCGTCACGATTGGTGCTGCGGGATTGGATTCCTCGACGTTCATCTATGATCCAGTCACGGGCCTGATGGGTGGCCGATCGGTGGCGGGGCAGGGAGGTGCCTTTGCTGCGGCCGACAATGGGGATGCCGGCTCACCCGGAGTGTCCGGATCTTCTTTTCCGTTGGAGATTCTCCAGCAGCCGGCCGACGTTGTCGCGAATCCCGGTGATTCGGCAACCTTCACGGTCACAGCCCGTGGCCTTCCCCGCGCGCGTTACCAGTGGAAGTTTGGAGGGCAGCCGATCGCCGGGGCCATCCGATCCCAGCTGATCGTATCGAACGTGAGCGCGGCTGCCGTTGGAGGATACTCAGTCGAACTGGCCAACGGGTTGGAATCGATCCAGAGCCGTGCCGCTGTCCTGAGCCTCGCCGAGTCTCCGAAGGCTCCCGTGTTCACTCTGGAACTGACCAATCAGACTGTCCTTGCTGGGGGGACGGTGGTCTTCCAGGCAGCAGCGACCGGCGTTCCCCAACCGACCTATGTGTGGCGCTTCGGTACCACCGTTCTTACGGATGTCACGGGCAGTCAGTTGGTCCTGACAAATGTCGGTGTAAATGCCGCGGGTTCCTACTCGGTGACCGCGACCAACGCCTCGGGCACGATCGTTTCAACATCGGTTTTGACGGTTCGCGCAAAGCCCGACCTTCGGATTACGGAAGTTCGATCGACGGACACCCTTGACCCGGATTTTTCCCGTCGGAACGGCTTCGCGCCACAGGATTGGTTCGAGGTCACTTCGTTCGAATCCTCACCCATCAGCCTCCGTGGGTGGCGACTTGACGACAACAGTTCGAGCCTGACGGCAGCCTACGTCGTCACCAATGAGGTGGCCATCCTTCCCGGGGAATCGGTCATCTTCGTGGAGCGCCTGACTCCGGATCAGTTCAAGGTGTGGTGGGGAACCAACGAATTGCCCTCGGGGCTAAAGATCGTCACTTACTCCGGAAGCGGATTTGGCTTCAGCTCGGGCGGTGATGGGGTGCGGATCTGGGATGCTACGACAGCGAACAATGCTGACACCGTCAGTTCGGTGGATTTCCCAGCGGGGACTGCAGGGGTGACCTTCAATTATGATGTGGAAGCATCGACCTTTGGCGTTCTCAGCGTGGAAGGCGTGAACGGTGTCTACCAGGCTCCGGGGAGCATTGATCGGGACCTCAATCTGACGGTGAAGGATATCGGTTCACCTGGGAGGGTACGCGAAGGTGGAGTGGTCTTGCCTCCCCGTGCACCCGAGTTGTTGGTCGTTCTCGACGGCGCGACCCTCAAGGTCCGATTCCACGCGCAAGCTGGTCGTTCGTATCGCCTCGAGCGTCGGACGCTGCTCACGGGTGGTTCATGGGAGTCCATTGGAACGGCGACGGGTATCGATGGAACGGTTGAGTTCAATGCCGGCGCGCTGGGCGATTCCCAAGGCTTCTTCCGGGTGGTGGTGCCATGACAAGCCCAGCTGGCCAACGTCATTCCCGGGCAGGGTTCACCCTGATCGAACTCTTGGTGGTGATTGCGATCATCGCCATCTTGGCTGGGATGCTTCTGCCGGCACTTTCAAAAGCAAAGTCCAAGGCACAGGCGATTTCCTGCCTGAACAATGAAAAGCAATGGGGGCTGTCGCTGACGCTCTACACGGACGACAATTCCGAGGTGTTGCCACGGGAAAAGGATCATCTGGGGGGGGACCTGTTGGGGTGGCGTGCGGCGATCGATCCGGGCAACGCGGATCTCTGGGCGAATGTGTTGCCGGCAAAGATCAGCCTGCGCACGCTGGCCCAGATAGCGACAAACGACCGGGCCGCGTTTTACTCGAGGCAAAGTCTCTTCCTTTGTCCCAGCGCAAAACTGCCAGCGGAACGGCTGAACTATCCCCATTTCCCGTTGGCAATGAACTCGAAGCTCATCCAGGGCGGAGCCAAGGTTCGGGTCACAGACATCCAGCTGCCGACGCAAACCGTCGTTTTCACGGAGTCCGGATTGCCAGGGGAAGCGAAAGCACATCCCAACCAGGCAAACTACACCGGACAGCCACATGCCTACGCCAACCGCTATTCCGCACGCCACTCGAACGCTGGCAACCTCGTTTTCGCGGATGGGCACGCCGAGGCCATGAAATCTTCCCTCGTCCTAGACCTCGTTGAATCTTCACCCTCCAAGGGACGGGCGCCATTCCCGCAGGTACGTGTCATCTGGACCACTGACCCGGCGAACAATCCGAACTGATCAGGGAAGACGACTGAGGCGGAACCCCTTCGCGTCAAAGTAACCGGTTCCCTTCAGGCCGCGCATCTCGGCGACGAGCTCCACCTCCGCGAGGGTTTCAATGGCGAATTCAAACTGCACGGTCGTCCATCCGGTGGAGCCCTGAAGTTCGTTCTGGGGGCGGTTTTGGCGCGTCGTGCCGCTGAGGCGCACGCCCAATCCCGTTCCGCGTTCATTGGGGCTCGTGACGAGATCCTGAACCTTGGCCCGCGCCTCCAGTCGATACCTTCCTTCAGGCAGTTCCAGACGGGTTCGCCACGAAAGGATTCCGGGGCGGGTGAGTTCGATGCGCAGCAGTTGCCTGCCATCCGCTGGCTCCTGGACAATCTCCGTCCGACCACCCTCGGCATCCTGAGTTCTCGGTTGCCAGCGTCCTACCTCAATCAGCCCATTCGCCAGGATTCTGGAAGGCTTGGGACGGCTGGCGATCTGTCGGTGGATGTCGGCGACCCGATCGATGATGCGCCGACGCAGGTCGCGGGTGTTGCTCCGGATGTCATCGGCCTCTCCACGGGAGAGCTTGGACAAGGCGGGTTCTCGCCTGGATACGGCCGCGTCGAAGTTTGCCAGGATGGCGTTTGTCGTGAAGACGTTGGTCAGGAGTGTTTCGATCCGATCGAAGTATCCACTTCGCCATTCCGGGGCCTGGATGATCCTCGCGGCAACCATACCTTCAAACCCACGGTTCAAGGGCATCCCGCCCTGACCGAACATCTGATCCATGCCATGGGGCATGAAGGTGAAGCGTCCCGCGGATGGATCGTGGTACACGCGATAGTTGTTCCGATTGCACGGATAGCCGTCCCAGTCTTCGGTCATCACCTGAAGGGCCAGATAAGTGAGGAACCGCTCCACATCGACGAGTTTCGCAAGTTGTGCCTTTCGTATGGCCGCATCGGGGAGATTGCAGGCTGCAGCCAGGTTCTGCAGGTCCCTCCAATCAGGCGGCGTCTTCCCGGCATCGAGTTCCAGTTGCTGGTCGATGTCTCGAAGGAAGCCGCCGTCGTAGAGGTTGCCCGAAGCGTCCTTGAAGTGGCGGGAGACGAAGGATCGGTCGAAACCTTCCTTGAGGACGTAAAGACCCAGGTTTCGTCCGTTCAGCCGGACCAATGCGTGGGTGGCACGGGTTGCAGGTACCCCCGCGCGCCGATAGAGGTCCGCGCAGACGATTTCGCTCATCCGGCTGCCATCCTGCACGGAATTGTTCAGGTGCAGCTTGTCCAGGCCGAAGATCTTCTGGCCTTGCTTGAACTTGTCGACATTCAGGGTGAGTGCTGGAAGGTCATCGATCGGACGGGTGGATCCTGCTGCTCCCTTCACGCGTACCCCGACGGAAGTCCATTCGTTGGTGCCGCTGCGGACGGAGGCCGGCACGGACTTGCGGGGTTCCCTGCGCAGGGATTCAAACTGGTCCGGGGCAATGACCAGTTCAAACGTTTGGATCGGGCCTGAAAAGAGGGCGTCGGAGGGATGAACCGCGGCCGGAACTGCGGCATGGAGCGGGTTGGAGGGTTGTTCCGCATGTCCACAGCCGACCCCCAGTGGAAGCCAGAGAAGGATGGCCAGCGCCACGGGCGGAAAGGATGATGTCGAGGCCGCGTGCGATCCGGGATTCATAGCTAAGGGTGTTCCCGGTAGCACCGGGGGCCAGTCCGGGAAGCATTCACCGGACCGGCCGCGACCATGGTGACGAAATGTCACCCATTCTCAACGGGAGATCATTCCGGATGCCCGCGCGTAGTCGAAGATCCCGCCGGCATCCACCACAGGGCGCACTTCGCCCAGCGACTTCAGGTTGTAAACCTTGCCTGTGCCGTGATGAAGGATGGTGTTGGCGTCGATGTCGACCGTGGCCTCGTCACCTGTCTTGAAGATTTCGCAGAGACGGTCCTGGCATTCGATCGGATAGAGCTCTCCGGTGGCGACGCAGTTCCGGAAAAAGATCCGGGCGTAGGATTCCGCAACGACGCATTGGCAGTTCGCGGATCCGAGGGCGATGGGGGCATGTTCGCGGGAGCTGCCGCACCCGAAATTCCGTCCGCCAATGACGATCGGAAACAGGGTGTCGAGGGCTCCCTCGGCGACATACCGCGTCGGGTAAAGGGAATCTGGAAGGCCCCAGAGTGCGTAGGCGCCAAGCTTCTCGTACTCCTCCGGAATCGTTGGCACCAGATTGAGGAACTGGGCCGGAATGATCTGGTCGGTGTCGATGTTGTCGCGGACCACGTACACCGGGCCGGTGAACTTCGATTGCATCAGGCCCACAGTTTCGGCAGCCGTGGCCAGAACGCAAAGGCGAAATCGTTTCTCGACACGTTCGCGAGGGCTCCCTAGTTTTTGCGCTCGATAAACGGAGTTGTACCGGGCGGTGGTTTGCTGCCCAACACCGAGATCAACATGCAAGAAAAGACTACAGTCATCACGGAGTTCCGCACGCACGAGAAGGACACGGGTTCCCCCGACGTCCAGATTGCCCTGCTGACGGAACGGATCAACAACCTGACGGAGCACCTGCAGAACAATCGCAAGGACGTGGCTTCCCGCCGCGGTCTGATGGCGATGGTGAGCAAGCGCCGTCGTCTTCTCGATTACCTGAAGCGCAAGGATGAGCCTCGCTATCAGGCAGTGACGAAGAAACTGAAGCTCCGGCGCTAATCCGCCGGGAAGGGATGGGGGTTGGGTGGTTGCCTGATCCCTGTCGTCGGTTGGCGAACCGTACCTGCGGGTACGGTTGGTTGCCGCAACGAGGCGCGCGCGGCAGCCTGCTGGCCGTATCCATGCCCGATAGTCGCGTCCGCAAAGCAGACAACTGTGCCCGCCCATCTGGGAAACTTCACTCAACTCCCCCGACCCGTTGTCGGGGAGGCTGACTGAAGTTTCTCATGTGGGGCGGGCTGAATTACATATGCCCGAGAAAGTTATCATCCCGGTGGGTGATCAGGAGATCATCATCGAGACCGGAAAATACGCCAAGCAGGCGGACGGTTCAGTGACCGTTCAGTTGGGTGAGACGGTTATCCTTGTGGCCGCGGTGGCCGCGTCCAAGGCCAAGCCCGGCCAGGACTTCTTCCCCCTCACCGTCGATTACCGCGAAAAGGCGGCGGCGGCTGGAAAGTTCCCCGGGGGTTACTTCAAGCGCGAGGGTCGTCCGACGGAAAAAGAGATCCTGACCTGCCGGTTGACGGATCGTCCCATTCGTCCCCTCTTCCCGAAGGGATGGTACAACGAGGTTCAGGTGCAGAGCGTCCTGCTCTCCGCGGATGGTCAGAACGACCCTGACATCCTTTCCATCCTGGGAGCTTCTGCTGCCCTGACCGTTTCCGACATTCCGTGGGAGGGGCCACTTGGGGCTGTCCGTATCGGGCGCGTTGCCGGCCAATTCGTTGTCAATCCGACCCACGCCCAGCAGGCGGAGTCTGATTTGGATCTGATTTATGTCGGCAACAAGACCGACGTGGTCATGTACGAGGGTGCGGCCAATGAAATCTCCGAGGAGGACTTCATCGCCGCGCTCAAGTTTGCACAGGATGCCTGCCAGCCGCAGATCGCGGCTCAGGAAGCGTTGCGCGAAAAGGCCGGGAAGGCCAAACGGGCGATCACGGTCAACGTGGTGCCTGAAGAGATCCTGGCCGAGGCGAAAGCCCTCGCCGGTGATCGGATCATTCCAGCCCTGCTCGTGCCGCAGAAGCTCGCCCGCGAAGCCGCCGTCAATGCGGTCTTCGCTGATGTTGGCGAGAAGCTGAAGCAGAAGTTCGGTGCGGAGAAGGTGACCGATTACGTCCTCAAGGACGCCCAGTACTACATCCAGAAGGAAACGGTCCGACTGCTGATCCTGGATTCAGGCAAGCGTCTCGACGGGCGGGCCACGGGTGAGATCCGGCCCATCTCGAGCGAGGTTGGTTTCCTGCCGCGGGCCCATGGTTCATCGGTGTTCTGCCGAGGTGAGACCCAGGCCGTGTGTCTCGCGACCCTCGGAACCAGCGACGACATCCAGGAAACCAACCTCGCTCGAGATGGG
>Ga0172372_10001877_pt1 | contig 32333 bp, 49 predicted proteins | sample LakKiv5m_2_FD_114544 | JGI IMG/M metagenome (GOLD analysis project Ga0172372, IMG submission 114544) | Freshwater microbial communities from Kabuno Bay, South-Kivu, Congo - kab_092012_9.5m | ecosystem: Environmental > Aquatic > Freshwater > Lake | place: Democratic Republic of the Congo... | reverse complement strand
TACATACCATCAACATATAAAGATATTTCGGAATTAACACAACTCGAGATTATTAGAAAATGAAACAGTCATTCAGTTTTAGTTTAACAATATCTACTACACATAATAATAAGATATTTATAGACAATCCAAAAAAATCAAATTCAAATATACCTATACCAAATATTTTTATAATCGATCTTAATGACAATAGAGTTTTTGGTGTTATAGTAAATACAAATTCTAAAATATATACTAAAGATAAGGAAATAATTAAATATTCAGTTCAAGAATACTTATCTTCAGATTTTATTGAAATTAAACGAGAAAAAATACAAATATTGTATATTTATGATATAGCGGAAACATTTAAAATAGACCCAGATCATATTTATTGTATGATTTCAAAACGAAAAAACATAAACTGTTTAATTTCCATATTATCTAAAAATAAAAAAGATAAGCTAAAACATGTGTTCACATTATATTCACCATCATCAACTATTTTTGATACTGGGGTTGATAATATGATGACCGAATTAGTACAATTATGTAGAAATACTGAAGAAATATCAAAATATTCAACCATCATAAATGATTTTTATAAAGATATAAAAGAAGAGGATGTTAGAATTAGGGGTTTTAGTTTTTTAAATTTTAAAAAATTATTAACATTATATAAAGCAAAAACATATAATGAATCATATTATTTAATTAATGAAATTTATGAAATTATAATGAGCATTATACAGATTCCCCATCGAGTTGAATTGAAGATCACCTTAAACGGAGTTACTTTTGAACGAGACCAATATAATAACTTCAATATGATATTACCAATAAATTCGTTTAAGTCTCTAAATAGAATATATGATAATAAACGAATATTAATAAATGTTAGAGGAGAAAATTTTTTATATGAATATGGATTAAAATTTTTTAGTAATAAAGATAGGGAAATTCTATATAATAAGCTTGAAGTTAATAAGTTCAAAAATATTATGTAATTACTATGAATTTCACATTAAATTCTGTTATACATTCATACGTAAGTCAACAAGCAGATTTAAATTCAGATGTACTTTGTACTTTTCCGTTGCGCCCATATTTAACTCGTTTACACGGGAATTTAAATTTATATTACATAACTTCAGTTGAAAGTATTATTTATATAATAAATAATGAATTAAATTTTGTAAGTATTATACGAAATTATGCTTATATAAATTCTGATATTTATATAATATATTTTGAAAATAATGAATATATGTTAGATGAAGAAAATTTTTTTCATGAATATAATACGGTCCATAATAATGCGATAAATTCAACTTCATACTATAATATTAAAAGAATTAAAGCGTATTTACTATTTAACGATTTAAATTATCAAATACAATTTAAAACCGATGAAAATAATTTTACCGTATCTGTAAATATTATAAATACGGTAAGGACTCGCGTATTTAAATACCGATTTGGAATAAATTTTATAAAAGAATGTAGTAATATAAAAAAATATCAGAATTTTATAGATTCATTAAACCAAATAGTCAATAATATAAATAATAAAATTAAGGAATCTAAATTACTAATTGAAGAATTTGAAAATAATAAATACCTCGATGATTTATTATTGCCTTATTCCACAATTAATTATTCCTACTCGGATATTATAAATTTTAGAAAAATTATAAAAAATGTCAATAATTATAGAAACCAAATAAATGAAAATCTTTTCAATATATTACTGAATTTTATTAAAATAAAAGGCATAGAAGACTATACAATTATTTTACCCTATGATATTGAACTTAATATAAAGAAATACATGTCTTCGGATAACAATACAAAAGGCATAAACAATATGTATTTTGTTATCTTTAATAACTTTTTTCCGGTTACTGAAGATTTTTGTAAATTATTACAATCAAGATTACCTTCAAGTATTATAGAAACCATATATTCACATCTAGAATTTAAACACCTTAAGCTGAATTAGTAAGTAAAATAATGAAAAATGTTGTAAGTAATCTATATGCTGATTATCTAAGGTATATTGATAAATTCAGAGCAATTCCTTGGGAAACTGATGTATTAAAACCAGTAGAAAGAAGGACGTTACTTTCAGTACATGATGTTGCTAAAGGAAAATTTGTAAAATCATCTAAAGTAACAGGGTATTGTATTTCTCAATATCATCCACATGGAGATATCGCAGTATATGACACCCTTGTTGGACTTGTTCAGCAAGGATATGTTGAAGGTCAAGGTAATTGGGGTAGTGATAACGTAAAAGATTATATTAAAGCCGCAAGTCCTCGATATAGCGAATGTAAGACTGTAAATTTTATAGATAATGGGTTTAGTGAATTTTTAAATTTTGTACCATGGAGTGAATTTGAATATGAAAAAGAACCGCATTATCTGCCGTTTCACGTACCAATAGGTTTAATTGGACATGGATTAATACATGGTATATCATTACATACTACTAAAATACCAAAATTTAAGTATTTGGATTTATTATCTCGATTATATTCCTTATTAACTGGTGAAGATAAAAAAACAATAGTAGCGAATTTTTTAAATAGTGATGTATTTGAAGATAAGCCAGGAGAGTTTGAAAATATATTAACTAATGGAAATGGAATTATATTCGCGGTACCAAAATATGTATTGAAGAATAATTCAATTTATATATATGGAAAAAATCCATTAAATGGATTTTCAAAATTAGATGCATATAATGAAAAGTATGAGGATACTAACGGCAAACCTTTCGCAACCATAATAGATAGTAGTGATTCTAAACTTGAAGTTATCATTTCTCCATTTGGTAAAAGGAATAATATAACCAAGGAATTTGTTTCAACTGTAATGGATTTACTTATTGCAAAAATCCATATCATATGTAACGTTGTTACCGCGGATGGTTCAGTAAAAAAGAAAGGTATTGATTCATTATTATTAAATTCTTACAATAAATGGAAAGATGCTTACATTAAAAAATTAAATCATGATCTTTCTAATTTAATAATAAAAGAAAATGAGTTAAATATAGTTCTCATTATAAGGGCTATATTACAATCTAATCCAGGGATTAGTAAAATTGAAGAAATTTGTAAATTAAATACCTCTAATTTTACAAATGAAGAGATATTAGAGGTAATAAAAAAATATACAATTAAGCAATTAATTGAAGCTAAAATAGATATTCCAAATATACAGAAAAAGATTTCTGAGATTAAATTAACGATTAATAATATTGATAATATTGCAATACAGCGGTTAAAAGAATGTATGAAGAATTAATAGAACATCAAATAGTCTCTCAAATTCTGCCAAATGTTTATAGTGTAAATAAAGAGTTTTGTATTGTCATACATGGATTTTGTGTTGTTGATATTGAGGTAAGAAATAATAATGAATTAAGTTTTTATGATAGTGATGGTGTTGAAATACTCTTACTTGAAGAAATTTCTAAAGATGATATTAAAATATATAAGCAATTTTTATTAAATTAAATAATTTTATAAAGCGGTGATTTTTCGCCGCTTTTTTATTTTATTTAATTAAATATATAGATATATTTAAATGTAATTTTTTAATTTATAGGAAGTTTAATGTCTGACGAAATACTAAATATTTCATGGTTTGCAAAATACCAACCTAAAAAAATAGAAGAATATGTTTTTGATGATGAAACACATGAAACTCAAGTTCTAAAATGGATACATGATGAAAGCATACCAGGCAATCTTTTATTATCTGGCCCTCCTGGATGTGGTAAATCCTCTTTAGCTTCTGTATTAATACATACACTTATAAAATCTTCAAATGATTTTAAAAAAGTAAAATCTCGGAGTGTACAAGAAATAGATGAATTACAAACATTCATAAAATCTAAGCCAGTAAAATCCAAGAAAAAAATTATATTGTTGGAGGAGATTGATAAGTTATCTAATGTAAGTATAACCACGTTAAAAGATGGTTATTTAGAATTATACCAAAATAATTGTATATTTATAGCTACAACAAATTATCAAAATAAATTAGAACCTGCGTTTAAAACCCGCTTTACTCATATGAGCTTTAGTGGTAAAAATATAAATGGCATATATAATAGGTGCTCTGCCGTTTTAAATATGGAAAAAATTATATTTGATTCAGATGAATTAAAGTATTTCATTGAAAAAAAATATAAACTAGGATTAAGAAATTTATTGACTTTATTACAGATAAATTCGGTAAATAATAAAATAGATTTTAATTCAATTGATAGTGATATTTCTTCTTCAGAAGAAGAAATTGTAAAAAATACATTATTGATTTTTGAAAAATTAATAATGAATAAAGATTCTATGGATAAACGGCTCATGTTGTTTAATCCATTATCTTCTTCAATATCCGAGCAATATGGCGCTATTTTACAAGTAATACAGTTTTCCAATGATCTATATTGGGATAATATATATCTTCAAATATATGAATCGAATAATTATTTACCAATTAAAATGATATGTTCAAATTATATGGATACAGTGGAAACCAAAAAAATGCCAAGTATACATTTCATCTCGTTTCTATACGAGTCAATAAAATCAATAATCGACCTTTATTAATTAATATGATAGAAAAAAACAAAGAATACATTTTACTGAGTGGCGAACCGGTTAAAATATATGAAATCATTAAAGATCAAAATGAAGTGTTTGGAACTTTTTATAAATCTGATCGATGGTGGTTAGCCCAATGGGATATTGAAGGAAGATTTATATCTGGAGATTTAGCCTATTCATTAATAGAGAAGCCTAAATGGGATCACATTAAACAAAATGATGAAGTTATTGTTTGGAATGAGGAATACTCAGAACGGGTGAATCGGCATTTTTTATCAATTCATAATAATAAAGTAAAAACCTACTCCAATGGATTAAGTCGTTGGACCGCATTAAATAATTCTGAATTTGAAATATGGGATAATTGTATAACTAGAGCAGATTATTTTTCAAAAAAGTAATATAGATATATAAGGTTGATCCATTGTGGATTAACCTTATTTTTAATTGGTGGATTATGTTAAGTTTTTTATTAGTATATTCATTAATACCTGGCTTAGTTGCTTTAGGTATCTTTTTTACCTTCGAAAAATATATTTATACTTTTTTCGAACATGTTATTATACCATTATTTACAAAATTATCTGTTCATATACTTTCAAGTTTACGAACTGGATTAAATATTATTAAAAATAATGTTATTTATAGCATAGATCATATTAATAAAATAATTAGTCAAATAGAAGATGTCATAGTATCAATTGAAGTTAAATATTCAAAAAAATTATTTAATAAAATAGAAATGAGTGTTAAAGTCTATACTATGGAGAACGGAACTCTTAAAGAAGTTAATGGGTCTGGTACTTTAGATATGGACAACCTACCTGAAAAAGTACGTAGACGCCTAGCTTCAGAAAATGTAATTATCGAAGATCACTTAAATGATTTCAATAAAATGATGAGGACAAAATGCTAACAGAATTTTTAGGCTTAGTGAACGCAGTTGCATTAACTGTTATTATTATTGGCGTAGTGAGTATAATAAATTTTTTAAAAGGTATTTATGATACTTTAATAGTTCCAATAATAACACCAATATTACCAATTTTAGGAATACATATTAGTAATTTAATAAAATTCATTTCTACAAATATTCCTATTGCTATTAATGTGATTAAAAAATCACTAGCTATGTTTAAAGAAACTGTAATATCTATTACCGGTAAATATAGAAAACTTACTGGTAATACCGTAGAGTCTGAACAGGTTATTTACGTGTTAGATCAAAATAATAAACCCAAAGCAATTTCAATCAAAGGCAATATTGATATTAACCATCTTCCAGATGAAATTAAAAAAAATATTAATTCTAAACATTATCATGAAGAAGATTTAATCCAACAGGTTAATAATAAGATGTCCCGAGGTGGTTATGTTTGATTGGTTAGTAGATAAATTGGTCGAATTACCAAAAACATTTGAGGATTCATTAATAAGTGAACTTGGAGTTATAACTCATTCATATTTAAAACTGGATGTATTTACAACAGAAAATTTAATACGCGATTGGGTTAAAGATAAAAAAAAATCTGAACGATTAGACCCAATTATACTAATAGAAGTTTGCATACGTGATGAAGATAATGGAGTCTTTTATTATATTAAAAATATGATTATTAATTATAATAATACTATAATAAATATAAATACGAATCCCAAAAAAATACTAGCTAAAACGATTGATCCTGATTTATTAGATATAATTGTTTCACAAAAAGATGTATTACTAACATTTCAATGACATTATCTAATTTTGTTTCTACGTCCAAGAAAATTTCTAAACCACCAAACTTTACATTAGATGATTTAATTTTAGAAGACTATATATTAGAAGAGTTTAATATATGTATTAATAAAATTAAAAACTATGATAGAATATATAATGATTGGGAATTGCATAAGATAGATAAAAAGCCAAACAGTGTTATAATTAATTTTTATGGTCCTCCTGGAACCGGTAAAACAATAGCAGCTGAGGCTATAGCTAATTTATTCAATAAGAATATTATTGAAATAAATTATTCCGAAATATTTTCGGAACTGATGTCTAAAAGCAGTAAGAATTTAAAAAGTATATTTAATTCAGCAAGAGAAGAAAATGCAATATTATTTTTTGATGAAGCCGATTCTATATTGTCTAGAAGGTCCAGTAGCAGCTTATCTGCCGATAATGATAATAATATTACGAAATCCACTTTATTAAAAGAATTAGATGTATATAATGGAATTGTTATTTTCGCGACAAATTATTTTGAAAATTATGATACCGCATTTATTCGTAGAATTTTAACTCATGTCGAGTTTAAATTACCTGATAAATTAAATCGGGAACGAATATTGAAATATATGTTATCTGAAAAGATACCTGGTAGAGATTTATTAAATTTTGAAGAACTTGCCGATAAATCCGAAGGATTATCTGGGGGTGAAATTAAAAATATAATAATTAAAACTCTTGCAAAAATAAGTAACCTAAATAAAATAGTCCAATCAGATTTAGAAGATGAATTCAGAACAAAACGCATATCTTCGGGAAGTGTTACTCCAACATTGTCAACAAATAATTGATAATTTAGTAAATGAAGATTTAGGACATATCAAAATTGAATTTATAAATTCAATTTTGAATGAAGACAGTAATACAATACAAAATTCATATAATTTCGAAATCCAAACCTTACATAAATCTTTCAAAATTAGTAGTATATTAAAAAATACTACAATTATTGAAGTCACTGGTCGAGAAATCGCCATTGAAAGTAAAAGAATAAATTAATTTTTTATTTATGGAAGAAATTTTTAGTCTATTAACCACCAAAGATATTATTCATAATTACTATGGAGAAAATGATGAAATACATCTTATTACTAAATTCCGCTTTCTCCGGTTTACAATAACACAAATCATACTTCAAAATAAAAAGGCACATCTACAATATGTTGATGATAATGAAGGAATGTTTTATTACAATTTTGATATTTCTATTAATTTACAAGAGTTTATTAAATTAAAATTTAATGTATAAAAATGACTTTACTTACAGATATTCTTGATGATATTGAATTTAGAATAAATAAAGATAATGATACTGGTGAAGAGGGAACATATCTTGTTTTAAATAATTATCGTTGGTATGATATATATGAAGCTCAAAGAATATATGTGGATTTAAATCAATCAAACATAACAATTTCTTTTATTACAGATGATAATTGTAGGTTCGATATGTTTTTTCCTTCGGTTGATCGAGATTTTCTTAAATTAAAATTTTCTTAAACTATGAGTATAAAAAATTATGTACTTTCATTTAAAGATGATTTAGACTTTTTAATAAGGGATTTCATTAAAGATATTATAAACTATATTAAAAACCGGTATTTTATTAAAACCCATTATTTACGTACAAATTTAACTCCAGGGAGGTATTATGAATTTGAATATCGCGTTCTCAATGGCATATTTAATGAGTTCATATATTTTATGGAGGTTGAAAAATATAGGAATAACCAAAATATATTAAATTTAGAAATTACAAATTCACAACAGGATAAATGGGAGCTTGATGCTTATAAATGGTGGAAGATAACGAGACCGCAACGACCAGATCCATTTAACTTTTCTGGACTTGCTGACTACTTCGATAAGCGCAATGGTGATTATTCTTTACTTTATAGTAATTACCAAGATTTGGAAAAACGATATTATGAAGAAGACACATATTGGTTAATTGAATTAATCAAACGACGTGAAGAAATATGGCATTAAAATGGCTTGACTTTTATCAAGAAATTACTAAAACATGTCCATTTAATACATCCCCATCTGAATCTTTTTATTATACTGAACAAGATCATTTAGAAACAGATTTACTTGTACGTAATTGTATTGAAATTGATATAAGTTCCGCTTTTCCTAGTCTATGTAAATTTTTATTCGGAGAAAATCACCCACTAGTCCAAAAGATTTTCTCATTCGATAATAAATTTGAACGTAATAAATTCATAGCTATATCATTAACTCACCAAAATTATAATATAAATTTAAAAGCATTAAATTCATGGTGTAAATTCATAATACTTGGCTACATTTATAACAATTTTACTAATGTGAATATAATAGAATATAAAAAAGATGGGGCTTTATTCACTGGTATTTATAAATATGATGAAGCAAGTAATGAGTTTAATTCATATATTGAAGATGAAATAAATATCAAATTTCATATTGAAAAGGTTTCCTTATATGTTAGGTTTAATAAGACCTCGATATTTCAATACAATAATAAAGTTTCAGTAAAAGGTAAATATAAGGAACCACCAGAATTTATTAAAGATTTAATAAATAATAATAGCGAAATGAATAATATAAAACTATATTATTCCGACTTCTTTTGTGAATTATTGAAATTATCAAATTTAACTCAAGAAATACAATACTATTATAAATTTAACGGCAAATTTATCCAAAGAGATGGTAGTTTGTCCTTTGAACTAAGCAGCCCTAAAAATATACTGATTTATTTTATATACCCTTTACTGTCTATTATTCAGCTGGAAAAAAATTCAACTTTATGATATAGATATCAAGGCTCATAGTTGCGGAAATGTTGAAATCGGTAAACAAATCAGACTTAAAATCTGACGGGGAAACCCTTGTGGGTTCAAGTCCCACTTTCCGCACCAATTCCTCCGTAGACGAATGGTAAAGTCACTTAACTGTTAATCAAGCGCGAAGTTCGAGTCCATCCGGGGTAGCCATTTTTGGGTCTGTAGCTCAATGGTTAGAGCATTCGACTCATAATCGACTGGTTGGGGGTTCAAGTCCCTCCAGACCCACTAATTTTCTTTTTAAAAAAATAATATAGATATATAATAACATAAATTTTTCTTTGTTTGGAAAAAAAGTCATGACAGATGCGAAAATCAAGGTCTTAGATGATATACAACATATACGTACTAGACCTGGAATGTATATAGGCTCGACTTATAATCCTTACCATTTAATGCAAGAAGTTTTAGATAATTCTTTAGATGAATTAGCTAATGAATTTGCTGATAAAATTTGGGTTAATACCAGTAACACTGGCTATTTTTTAATAGCGGATAATGGTAGGGGTATACCAATTCATGATGTTACTTTACCTTCAGGGGCTATTGTAGACTCAGTAATTGCCGCTACTACGAAATTATTTAGTGGGGCAAAATTTGATAATGATGCATATAAAACTGCGATAGGGCTACATGGCGTGGGATTAGTAGCAGTAAATGCATTATGCGAACAAATGGAAGTTGCCGTAAAGCATAAAGATATCATTGGAGTATATCGATATTATTTAAAAGATAGTATTTTTATACAGCGAGATATTGATGAAACCCCTCAAAAGTTTTCTACTCAAGTTCAGTTCCAAGTAAATAAAAAATTTTTTGATACATTAGAGATTAACCTAGTTAATCTTAAACAAAGAATGTTACTTGTTGCCTCTCACTTTCCAAAGTCAGAAATTTTTTTAAATAATAAAAGAGTATTGCCATTATCAATGGAAGAATTTTCAAAAGAAGTTCTAGAAATTTATAATGAGGATATTCCTATATTTATAATTGAAGAAGTTAAAGGAGTTGAAAAAATACAAGTATGCTTTACATATGATTGCGAAGGAAGGCAATCGCCAACTATGTATGGTGATGTAAATTTAAACATGTGTGAAGGAACATATATAACTAACTTTACTACATTATTCTATAACGTAGTAAATGATTATATATCAAACGATAAAGTAAGTAAAAATGATATTTTAAGTCATTTTAAAGCATACATATCGTTAACAGTACAAGAACCAAAGTTTGATTCACAAACTAAAGGCAGAATGGTAAAAAATGTAGCTAATTTAGTTTCTTCATTAAAGACTAAATTGGTTAATATTATTTCCAATAAAAAGTTTTTTATTGACCATTTCAATGTAATAGTTGAAGAAAAAGCTAATGCGACTGCTGCTAAAGTATTAAAGGGAAGCAAGTCAAGAGTATCTTCAGGTAATCCATTAAAAGATTGTTTGAATATACCAGGAAAAACTTTATATATTGTTGAAGGTGAATCCGCTGGAGGAACATTATTACAAATACGTAATAAAAAAACTGAAGCAATTTTTCCATTAACTGGAAAGATTTTAAATTCAATAGATAAATCAATTGATAAAGCAATTGAATCAAAAAAGATTAAATATCTTTTAGAATCGATCGGTATTGATTTATCTAAAAAGAATCAAGAAACTTTTCGTTATGATGAAATAAAAATTATTTCGGATGGTGACTCTGATGGAGCCCATATTACTACATTGACCTGTATTGCCTTATGGAAATATGCAAGCTCCGCAATAAATAAACAAAAAGTTAAAATTATTTTTCCGCCACTATATGGTGCTACTAAAGGTAAACAATTTATCCCAATATATAAGTTTACCGATGTAGATAATTTTAAAAATCAAGGCTATAATATAACTCGGTTCAAAGGATTAGGAGAAATGAATCCAAGCCAATTAAAGGAAATTGTTTATAATACATGTAATGAATATATAATTGAGCCTCCTAAAGATTTACAGGAGAGTGAAATTATTATAAGGTGTCTTACAGACACTGAATTAAAGAAGGCTATTTGTAATAATAGTAAATTTGGTATTGAAAATATACTTAATATTGCTAGTAAGAAATAGAAATTGTTATCATTGTTTTTACATTTGAGGTTTATTATGTCTTTTAATCGTTTTCTTGCTGGAAGTGAATCTGCCCCTACTGGAATTGAAGAAGAGGACGAAATCATTATAGAAGAAGAATCTTCCGAAGCTTCGGTTGACCCAGTAACTGGGAAGAAGAAGAGGAAGAACAAGCCACGCGATCCAAATAAAAAGAACGTGTCCATTGACCTGGAAACTAAAAAGAAAATACTGAAAAGATATTTTTCTGAATCTCCGGCTGAAATCGCACGTGATATGGGTCTAGAAGCTCGTCAGGTATATAATATTGTAAGAAATACCAGACTAAAGCTCGAAGCATCTCTTAAGGCTTGTGATACAAGCACCGAAGAAGGTGTCGCGAATGCTGCAAAGCTTGAAGAAGCAATCTCTAAATTGCCACATAAGGAATTTGGTGGTGGTGCTGCTGGTAATCGGTCAAATGCATTGACCCAGGATGATATACTCGCAACCTTATTGAGTTAATATCAAATATTTTTGAAAGAGCAAGATTAACTCTTGCTCTTTCATTTTTTTTGAAATGCCATGTCTAATGTAAAAAAGATAACTGTAGATAAATTATTTAAGTTAAAATATTTAACTAGTTGGTTGAATAATCCTAATAAATCAATAGATATTTTAATAAATGATGAAAAAGAATTTGAATCAAATACTAAATATAGATTATTTAATTATTTTTTGAACAATCCTAAAATATGTAGTTATTTAAATAAATATTTAAATAGTCTATATAAATTTAATTCAAAACAGTTTACTCCAACGGAATGGTTAAAGTGTTTCGCATTTATCGTTTCTACCATGGATAATAAAAATTTATGGTTTACGAAATTTCAAAATTTAAAGAGGAATCAATTTACGAAGTTAATGGATAGTTATCAACATCTATTAAATGAATCCGAATTAAATCAAGAAGAAAAAAATAATCTATTTTTATTATTTGAATATAATATTTTCAGTACGGAAAGGATAGAATCCTTACTTCATAGCAAAGAATCGGTAAAATCAACTACCCCAGCAACTAAAATACAAATAGAAGCTACTAAAAAAATCAATAATAAAGTTATTGATTTTTGTAATAAAGTAATTGCAAATATAAATAACAGACAACAATGTAAATACTGCCCTGGGTATAAAAAAGAAGTATTAGTACTTGAATCTGAACAATATGAAAATTTAGATGTATTGGTATTGAATTTATTTCCTAGTATAGAAGAAATTAGGACTCAGACATTTCTTACTGAATATGGAGAATTAAAAAATCAATTGGATGAAATGTTTAAACAATTTAATTTGGTATATGGATATTCTAATCGGATAATATGTAAACCTCCTAATCAGGAGGATACCACTATTAAAAATATGTATTCCTCCTGCAGTGGAATGAGTACCCTAGTTCATGATATAACGAAAGCCAAAATAAAAATTGTTATTGGTCAAGAATATGCTAAATTATTGGGTATAAAGTCAATAACTAAAAAATATGGCAGTATTGAAGAAGGGTATTTCATTCTGCCACATCCAAAAGAAACCAAAATAAAGATAGACCCCTATTTATCAAATTTAAGTAATTTATTCGATTCTACTTTTGATGCAAATAAAATTCAAACACCTCAAGTTAATGAAGTTAAGATTGAAAAGTTATTAAACAATAATAATGAACTTACATTATTTGACATTAATATAATTAAAGATCGGATCGTTTTTACATTAATTGATAAACAAGGCAATAAAAAATACATCAATAATAATATTCAATATCCTGTTTTTATAAAAAACGGAAGGTTTAATGAATGTAATTTTATTGACATTGATATGGACTATATAGTTCAGTTATCTCTGATTGAACGTCATTTATTAGTACAAAAAATCAATGATAATTTAAAGCGGCAAATTTTAAAAAATAATTCTAGCCAGGATGATGAAGAAGATTCTATAGAAAGTTTTATTGATGATGAAGAAATGTTTTAAATGTAAGATAATATTAAGTCAAGATATTGATAATATACATAATAATATATGTAAAGATTGTGAAAATGAAGAACGCTTTTCTAATATGTTAAATAATGTAAAAGGTTCAAAGACAATTCACCATAGAAAAAAACCAGGAATTAAAAAGGTTCGTAATATCGATAACTACTGAAATTACCCTTATGTGGACAGTAATAGAAAAAAACGATTTACCAGAATTTGAAGAATATTATCATTTAGATAAATATCCAGAAAAGGAATATATTTTATATGAAAATGCTAAACATATATTTCTTCCAAGAAAATTCATAATAAATTATCCTTATGAAAAATTAAAATATTTAACCGATAATAAATTCCTCCCTCAAACAATTGACAATATTGAATTTATTGGAACATTAAGAGATCATCAACAGCCAATTATTGATTCATTTATTGAATTATATAAATCAAAAGGACAAATTAACGGAGTATTAAACGCTCATCCTGGAGCAGGGAAGACACTATTAAGCGTTTATCTTGCATGTTACCTAAAAAAGAAAACATTAATAGTAGTAGACAATGAAAAATTAAAATCACAATTTATTGAAACTATAGTTAAGTTCACAAACCTAACAGAGAACGATATAGGATTTATCCAAGGTTCTCATTTTGATAGCGATAAAAAAATAACAATTACATTAGTACAAACCCTACTATCCAAACTGAAAAAAAATCTTATTGAGTTCTATAAAAAAATACGTAAATGTGGTTTTGATTTTATAATATATGATGAAGTTCATAAAACTTCATCAAGTTCTAAATATGCTAAAAGCACATTACTTATAAACAGTCCAAATATAATTGGATTATCTGCAACTCCATATGTCCGCGATATGCATGCTATATTATTATTTAATACTATCGGCAATATTGCGGTCACTTCAAAAAATTATGAATTAGTCCCCAAAGTCTTTTTCATAACCTATGATTCATGTTTAGATAATAAAAAGAAATATCGCGCGTCCTTTATGAAGGATTATATTAAGCTACAGGCATTTTATAACAGTATCATATTTGATAACCCTAACTATTTAAATATAGTTGGTAAGTTAGCAAATAAATGTAAAGAAGCTAAACACACTACTATTGTTTTGGTTTCTAATATAAAACAAATAGAACATATATTAAATCATTTAACCTCAATGGGAATAGAAGCAAAAGCAATCTATTCTAAACAAAAACAAATTGATAAAAGTGTAGATAAATTACTAATCGGCACTTTTAAGTTTTGTTCGCATGGATTCGATTTTCCAGAGTTATCTGCTCTTATTTTAGCAAGTCCATATAAAGGCAAGATTTCATTAATACAATCAATAGGTCGTATATTACGAACCGCTTCATCAAAAAAGCAACCTGTAATTTTCGATTTAATGGATATACAATTTCCCTCATTGTTTTCAAATAATATAAATAATAAAATGAATATTTTTAAAGAAGAGTTTGGTGAATGTGAATATAAAATTATTAGTGGGGATTAATAATGCAAGATTATGTTGAAAAGGCTATTAGGACGGAATCGATACCTGAAAAAATAAATGTAAATATACGTTTATTACATGCTTCCCTAGGTATTATTACTGAATCTATTGAATTATTAGAAAATAAATATTCTAAAGATTTGATAAATTATAAAGAAGAAATTGGAGATATATGTTGGTATATCGCTATTTTATGTAATGAATTCAATGTAGAGTTCGAATTTAATTATAATATTATAAAATCAGAAATAGAAAGTGATATATTAATTGAAAAATTGATACATAATGCAGGAGCGTTACTTAATCAAATAAAAAGAAAAATTTATTATAATAAAGATTTTCAAGTTAATTCATATATTGAAATATTGTTAAATGATATATTTTTAATTTCTACAAGTTTAAATCTAAATATTGAAGAAATATTAATTGGAAATATTGAGAAATTAAAGTGTAGATACCCAGATAAATACAATCATGATTGCGCAATTAACCGTAATATAGAATCAGAATTACAAGCTTTAGAGTTATGAACGAAATAAAATATCATTATTTTGGTAATCGTGGAAAAGCAAGAACCAATGTTATTACCTTCGCAACAGTACGACAAAATAACTTAATATATTTTTCATTTTCCTGTTCTAGTATAGGCGACATATATTGTAAAACTACAGGAAGAATAAAAGCTGTTAGTAGATTAAGTTCTCCAAATCTTACACACACCTTAGATTTTGGATCTGAAATATCAAAGTATAAAACGGTTAATAATTATTTAGCTAATTTTATATTAGATAACCCGACATTATTTCCATCCTGGGCTCAAAAAATAATTAAACGCAATGAAAATCAGACAGACAATAAACACGTATAAAAAAATATATGATTTACTTTCTATTGTTGGAGAATTATTTGAAGAAATAACAATAAGTGACAGTACAATCAAAATTAAAATCAAAGAAGAAAAGAAATTAATAATTGAAAATTCTAAAAGTATATTAATTACCTCCCCAACAATAGTATTAAACTCTGATAAAGTGTATAATCGATCTAATAAAATTTCACCAATAACTCAATTGGATATTGAAGCGAATTTTAATAATGTTGAAAAAGTTTAATGAATTACACGAAGATATTGAGCTTTCAAAAGAACGCTTAAAAATCTGCAAGGAATGTGAATATCTTATAAAAACAATGAAGTTACTACGGTGTAAAAAATGCGGATGTTTATTGGAAGTTAAAACTATGTTTTCAAGCAGTGAATGTCCAATAAATAAATGGTAAAATAAAAAAAGGGGTTATTGATATAACCCCTTTTTATTCGCTTAATTTTCGGTAAAATAAATGATACAAATAACACTTAATATAGATTTTATAGATGTAAATTTTCCAGATATCTCAAAAGTACTATCTGAAGTAGCTGAAATTAAATGGCTATATCCTAAAAAAAATATTTCATCACTTATAACAATTGAGTCTAAAAATAATAACTCTTATTCGATAATTTATGAATTTGTATTTTATTTTGTTAACCAATCTGAAATGTTAGAAATTATCGAATTAAGTAGTACTTTAGATTTTGAATATGATTGTAATGTAAAAACATATACTATGATACATGATGATAACTAACAATGGAAAAAGAAAAATCCGGAAAATTCTGTGCCGTTAACAATACAGAAATAATGTTTTTTAATGAAGAAAAATTGCCATTAATTTTACCGATTAATAAAATTACTTCAAATTTTGTCACTAAAGAAATAAAAAATTTAACAACTAAAACAAATTTAACAATAAAAGAATATTTATTTGAGACTCCAGTATATATACATTCTATAAATAATACAACAAATAAGGTTTCTCTAAATAAGGTAAAATCTATAATATATTATGATGGACTAAAAGAATTATATAGGATAAAACCATACTTATTAAAGTCATTTGATATCACTAAAAAAAATTGTATAATTGATGAAAATCAAAATATTTCAAATCTAGATCTGCAAAATATTTCCAATACTTCATTAATAAAAAATAATAAATATTTTGGTAAAAGAATAGATGAGCTAGAATTAGATAAACTAAATCTAGATCTATCTATGGATCTAGGATTTATTTTTGGTCAATGGTATTCCAGAGGGTATATTGATAGATCTATTAAAAGCAATCCAAGATTTACTTGGGTTGCTTTATCTGAAGACGCTTATGGATTATTATCATTAATAAATAAGTATTTTAAAACTGGCATATTTCATCGAAGTAAAATAGATGAAGAAAAATACGATTACATACAAATTATTGATAGTGAATTTAATGATGATTTAATAGATTTATTTGTTTCAAATAAGAATTTTTGTAACTGGATTTACTCAGCGCCTTATAAGTTTTTAAATGGACTTATTTATGGTATATTTTTTACTAACGGCACAATTACATTTAATAAGGATAAAACTAAGGCATATATGACTGTTAAGTTCTTAAGCCATACATTAGCAGATAGATTTGGAGATTTACTTAATATCAAATATAACCTACAAGGAACTTTATCGTTAGTTCCAGATAAAAAGTATTGTAAAATTAGTTTCCAATTAAATAAATCATTTATTAAAATTATTGAGAATGCATTTGATTATGGATATATAAATAATCAAAATAAAAAAGGTCTGTTAAATGAAGCAAAAGAAAATGTTACATTTCCAGATTATAATAATGAATTATATAGTAAATATAATTTTTCATTACAAAAAATTTCATTACATGAAGGATATAATTTTAGAGTTTTCAATTCTTCTTCATTTAGCTTATTAAACGGTATTATGGTTCCGAGTCTAGTTTAAAAAAATAGCCCCTACTTTTTAGAAAGGGGCTATTTTTACCTTATTGATATAGATATTTCAATGTGGGATTAAACTATTTTTTTTCAACGTAACCTAAAATAATGAACATAATAAACGATATTGAGCTATATTTTTTTATTAGTGGTTGTATATGATTAGCTTACCAGTTACTTTTTGGAAAGATATTGAAGGACCATTAAATCATATATTATATGGTGATACCGATAGTCTTTTTATTAAAATACCAAAAAAATTTAATTCAATCGAAGAATCAATCACTGAAAGTGAAATTATCGCCTCTGAAATAAATAGTCTAATAACTAATTATTTTAATAGTATATTACTCCCGAAAATGGGAGTAGATATAAAATATAATGAAACATTTTTTAAGACCGAACTAACCGCGAATTCAATGATGTTGTTAGACACAAAAAAAATGTACGCTTATAATTTAACATCAAAAGAACATAAAATATTCAACCCACCAAAAGCCGAATATACTGGCTTACCTATTAAAAAATCAGATACTGTTCCTTTTTTAAAGGATTTTCTTAAAGAATTAATTATTGATATTGTATTTAATGAAGACACTAAAAAACAGAGACTACTAGAGCTTTTAGTTGGTAAGTATCATAATATTTTAAACTCAAAATTAGAGAATTATGATTTTACATATATTTCGGCTCCCGCCAAATGGACCGACCAAGATTATAAAAGCGAAATAGCTCCTATAATTGGAATGCGATTATATAATATGTTAGTCGATAAAGATGTATTCAGGCCAGGTTCGTTTGGTATACATTTCCCAATCGAATTAAAAAAAAAGAATATGATTGAATTACATCCAAATAAAAATAAATCAAAATATTACCTGGGGAATACTCCAATAAGTAGGGTAAATTTCATAACTATTCCATATAATTATTCAAAAAGTGAAATTAAGCAATTATTAGAGGATTACGAAATCTCAATCACGAATGCAATATTTTGGGAATGGAGCCGCTTAATTGGCAATGAAGTAGCACAAAAAATTTTCAAACTAATTAAAGGAGATTCAAAATGAATGTAGTTTCTTTATCTGGTGGTCTTGACAGCACTATTTTAACATACATGTTAGTTGACCAAAATAAAGCGAAAAATGTAACCGCTATATCTTTTAATTATAACCAAAAACATTCAATTGAATTAGAAAAAGCTAAGATAACCACATCTAAATTAGGAATTACCCATAAAATAATCGATATAAGTTTTCTAGGTGATTTATTAAAAGATAGCAGCGCATTAATAGCCAATTCATCTATAAAAACACCAACATTAAAAGATTCATTAGGCAATCCACAACCTAAATCGTACGTACCAAATAGAAATCTGCTATTGGCATCTATTTGCGCATCGTATGCGGAATCAATAAACGCGGAATTAATATATTTTGCCTTTCAGCAACAAGATAATTATGGTTATTGGGATGTTTCTACCGAATTTGTAAATAGGTTAAATGAAGTATTGAATTTAAATAGACTTAATAAAATTGAAATTCGAGCTCCATTTATAGGAATGCATAAGCATGAAGAAATAGAAATGGGAATTTCATTAAATGTGCCGTTTGAAGACACTATAAGTTGCTATAATCCTAATGAAATGGGTGAATCTTGTGGCATATGTTTAACTTGTGCTGATCGTATTGGTAATTTTATGAAAGCAAAAGTAAAAGATCCTATCAAGTATTCCATTGATATAAATTGGAGTTTCTAAATGTCGTTAAGTAGTCTAATATTTTTAATCGTAATACCAATCTTATTAAATATAACAATAAATACTGATTGTAAAAATACATCGTCATTTACTTTATATTTGATGTTAACTTCTTTAGTTATTGGAATACTATTTTTGTAATATGTGCGGAATAAGCGCAAGCTTCAATATTGAAACATTACAGAATATAATTGAAGTAAACAATATCCGCGGTAATTTTAGTTTTAGTTTGTTGGTTTATGATTATATAAATAAACATATTTTAGCATTGCATCGAAGCTTTATAGATAAGCGAAAAGAACTTGTAAAATTATATAAAGACATACCCGCATATTTTATAGCACATAATCAAGCACCAACGGCCGGATTAAACCATAACTTTTTCAAAATACACCCAGCAGAATATAAAAATAATTTTTTATATCATAACGGGTTATTAAAAGATAATACAATACAGAAATTAAGGCTATTTTATAAATCTGATTGGGATACTATGTTACTACTTCAAGAAATTATACATTCAGATTTTAAAAATCTTAATGATATATATGGAAGTTATGCATGCATATTAATAAACGAATATAAACTTTTTGTTTTTAGAAATTCAAACAGTATTATATATTATGATACTGAATTAAATTTATCATCTGAAAAAATGGACACAATGCAAGAACTGCCAACAAATAAAATTTTTGAATTAGATTTTAATAATAGATCAATTAAACCATTTCAAGATTTTACAAATATAGATGATATATATTATGATCATCTTTCCACTTAAAGAACCAAATAAAGTATAAAATAACTGGAACTAATTATTGTTTTAAATTTTTAATGAGAGACCGAATTTTCGGTAGATATTGAAGTTAAAGAAAGAATAGTACTTTATTGTGAATACGGAATAGAAATTTTTAAAAAAAAAGCAAATAAAAATCTCTCCAAACGTTTACCGTTTGGAGGGATTCTTTTAATTCTATCTATTCCTCCAAGATATTATGCCATGCTTTGTGGCATGATATCTTACTGTAGTTATTGAACATCCTAAAATATTCGCAACATATACTAATGTGCGATTATTATTGTAGTGACGTTCAATTTCTTCTTTCACATTCACACCCTTGAATTTCCATGATTTCCGATTTTTAATATCTAATGAATCTGGATCTTTATACTGGATCAATGTGATCATGATATTATTCGAATCAATAGCATCTTTAAATATATTTAATGATTCTATTGAAAGATTTAACTTCTTTGAAGTTTCTTCAACCCCATATCTACAAACTTCTTCTAGAATACTCAATGTAGCCATCTGTTATGATCCTGTATTGTTTTAATTCTAAAATCGATGTTTTGTGATAGAATCTCTATCACGTGAAGATGTATTGAGTTTTGATCAATATCCGAATTTAAAACTTGTTCAGATAAGATCAAATCTCCTATTTCTGAGCCTAGGTTATACAACCTTTGATATAGTTCCTTATTCAATACTGGTACCTCTCTCTAATAAATGAAAAAAAATGCACATCCTTGTGCGTAGACTTACTTTATGAAACCTTGACTCCGCAAGGTTTCGATATCCATATTACTCATATATGGATATTCCTTGCGCAGTTCTTTCTCAGTCCATCCTTGGGCTTGAAAGAAGTCTATTGTTTTTGGACTGCGTCCAGCAGCCCGAAAATTTTCATATCGCCTTCTAATGTGGGTCGACCCCACATTCATCATCTGCCATTTCATCTTTTTTCCACTTCATCTGGTTTTAGTCTATCCTTCAATTAAAAAAAAATCCATTTACATAAAATATCTCTATGAAAAAACCAAAAATATTCAATCCAAAAGGGGATGATTCATTAATTAATTGTCAATTAATTAATGGGAATCCTACAAATATTATTAATTTAAATAATGTTAAATATAAGCAATTTTATAAAAATTATAAATCTCAATTAGAAAAATTTTGGATACCTCAAAAAATAGATCTTACTAATGATAAAGTAACCGATCTTACAGCTGATGAGTATAAAGCATTTAAAGGTATTTTAAGTTTTCTTACTTTTTTAGATTCGGAGCAAGTTAATCACTTACCAAATCTAATGGCATATTTCTCTGCTCCAGAAATTAAATTAGCATTAACTGCACAAGCATTCTTCGAAGCTATACATGTTGAGTCCTATTCATATATATTTGAAAGCACAGTCAGCTCAATAGAAGAAAGACAATCCATCTATGACTTCTGGCGTGAGGATCCGATATTATTAGAAAGAAATTCATTTATTGCCCAAATATATCAGAATTTTATAGATGATGATAGCGAAATTAATTTCCATAAGACAATTGTGGCTAATTATCTTTTAGAATCCTTATACTTTTATCAAGGGTTTATATATTTCTATAGTTTAGCTTCTCGTAAAAAAATGACAGGGGTTTCTTCTATTATACGGTATATAAATCGAGATGAATTACTTCATGTAGGTATTTTTGCTAGTATAATTAAAGAATTAAATATTGATAAAGAATTAATATATTCTATGTTTGAACATGCCGTCAATCAAGATATAAAATGGAATAAACATATACTTTCGAATATCCTTGGAATTTCTAATATTTCTATTGATGAATATACTAAATTTCTAGCAAATAAAAGACTAAGAACAATTGGTCTTGAAAATATATATGAAGAAAATAATAAAAATCCATACCTACATCTTGAAAGAATGTCCGGTATTGGAGAATATAATGATAAAGTAAAAAGTAATTATTTTGAAACAACTGTTACTAATTACTCAGCGTCTAGTGCAATAGATGGTTGGGATGAAATTTAATAATTAAAAATAAAGCCCAAGAATAAATTATCTTGGGCTTTATTTTTTTATTACTTACTGCTTATTGATACGATTCCCTCTCCAAATATATCTATTGCTAATTCATCAATTTCATTTATATATGATAACACATCATCATATATATCTTCATGTAAATTTATATACTTTTTAGTTAAATATTTAAAAATTAAATCAGCATCGTCACATATATTAGAAATCCTATCAATTTGAAAACAATGATCCAACTCTTTTAGTTTAAAATATTCATACTCTTCAGATTTAGGATTTAATATAAAATCCAAATCAATATTAATCTCGGAAAAATCATTCTCTGAAGAAACTTCAAAACGAACTGATTGTATAAATGGATATTTTTTAGTAAATTCGTTAAATGATAATTGAAATAGATCCGGAAATGATTTAATGAGAGTATTTAATGAACGGTAATATTCTGTTATTATATCATCTAGTTGATTCATATTAACTTACTGACTCGTTTAATTGTTTCGCTTTTTAATTCTCTAGAAATCAGAAATATTATATCATTTTTTAAATCCGGATACTTACTACACAAATACATATAGCATAGATCAATATCAAATATGTTACTAGTAATTAAAAAATAAGGCTTGTTATTATTAGTTATTAGATATTCATATTCTTGTGATTTATTATCTAGATTAAAAATAAATCGTTTTTTATCTAAACTAAATTCTATTGAACCAATAAAATTATATTTTTTTATAAAGTTAATAAACCGGCGTTTATATGTAGTCATAGAGTGGTACAAATTTCCATTCTTTATTGTTTACTGAATAGGTTACTGAATGTTTAAGGCATATATTATAGACATAATCTGGCCATAATAATAAATTATAACCCCCCAAATCAAAACAAGTACGAAAAACACTTATTAGTTTTTCATCTAAATTTAATAGATTTTTTTCTTGTATTGAACTTTTCATATCTATTTTAAAATTAATCGCTGCTTCTTTAAGTTTTATATAATCGGCAATATCACTATTGTTTAAGTTTAAGTAAATAATAAAAATATACGGTTCAATAGAACCAGCTACTAAATTAAATTCTATTCGGCTGATATAGTTATTTTTATTCACATGGTCTATTAATTTTTCAAACATTTCATAACGAAAACTCATAAATAAATACTCCAAGGATTCAATATTTAATATCTATATATTTTTCTGTAAAAATATATAGATATTAAATATTGAATTATTTTTTTTAGAAACATGTTAGATAATAAAGATTATAAGTTTTTCGAGAAGGCACGATATCTTGCTTTAGCCTCTGATCATTATAAGACACGAGTAGGTGCTATTCTAGTAAAAAAAAATAAAATTATTTCATATGGAATTAATAGCAATATTAAATCCCACCCACTTCAAAAATACTATAATGATAATTATAGGGGGTTCAAGGAAGATAATTGCAGACATCTAATTCATGCTGAATTACAATGTGTGTTAAACGCTGGATCTATAACCGGTAGCAACAGTATTTATATTGTGAGAATAGATCGTAAAAACAACTATTGCGGTGGAAAACCATGCAATAGCTGTTTGGCTATGCTAAGAGATTTTAATATTTTAGACATTTACTATAGTACTGAAAATGGTTATGCATATGAACGAATCAGAAGTCTTTAATACGATGGAAGAAGAACTTGAATTCATTCAAGCTATTTTTCCAATAGAATTTATCCAAAAAATTAAAAAGTTTAATTCGGAATATCGCGAAAGAACAATATTTAAAATGTATAATATTGTAGAAAAGGAAAAGTATGGAACGATGTCTGAAAAGGATAAATTTCACATTAAAACATTACTATTTACATTTTTCCGGAATTATCAAATTGAAAGTGCAATAAATGAAATAAATCTCTATTTAAGTTCATTGCCATTAATTGTAAATTTAAAAATTCCTAATGATATAGTAACATCAACAAACCCAATATTTGATGAAATAAAATACTATTGTTTTGAATATCCAGATGATATGTCCGATATTTTATTAAATATCGATTATGAGTTTGGTTTTATGTATGAATTTTTAAAATATTGTCTTGTAAATAAACCTTCATTGATTAATAAAATAAAAAAGAATAATGACCATGATCTAATAATGATTTATGATTATTTAGATAATGAAAAGGAATTTAGATCATTAATAGAAAATAACGTAATTGATATAATGGAGTATAGATTGTTTAAGAATTATCGAGATGTATTCATTGATATAGTAATCAATAGTCCTAAAGATATATACAAAATTCCATTAGGCTTATTAACAAAATCACATTGGCTATATTTAAAACTTAAGAGGTTTACTTAATTGACACAATTTAAAAATATAGACGAAGAATTAGATTTTTTAGAATCTAATTATTTCCCGAAATATATTTTAGAGAATCTAATTAATTCAGTAGATGATTTTTCACATCTGGATTTGGAATCTAAAATATTTAATGATTATAAGCATATTGAAAGCGAAATAAGTAATAATGAAAAACATAAAATAAAACGTAATATTTATGAATTACTGTTTTATATGCATGAAGAAGCTAATTTTTCTAATTCATCAGTACGCTTAACCAATCCAGTGGTTTCCAACTTAATTAAATTAATTAGGGTTGAACTATATCAATATATAGGAATTTCGCCAGTAGAAGTATTTAATATAATTATAGATTTACAACTTGAGGATAATTATTTCTTACAAGATATAGTAACTAAATGTATTGAAAATAACCCAAGAAATATAGCTTGTTTAAAAAAACTTTATTATGATAAGTATATTCTTGCATGGGATTATGTTGAAGATGATTTATTCATTTCTAAAATATTGAATTGTAGTAAAAACGAGGAAACTAAATTTATACCATATTTGCATTTATTTAAGAATAAAATAAGTTTAATACAAGAATGGTTAATTAATAGAATATTGAATAAGCAATATCCTATTATAAGCTCAATACTAGAAAAGGAACAATGGGAATTTATTAAGATGAAGGTATTGTGAAATATGTTTGGTAAAAATAAACAATATAGAGTTTCTGATTTTATTGAAGAAAGTAAAATAGCTATACGTAAAATATTCTATACAATACAAGGAGAGGGTATTTATAGTGGTAAAGCTAGCATATTTATTCGATTTGGTCATTGTTCATTGGCTTGTGAATTTTGCGATACTGAATTTGAGAATAATATAGTTAAACTTACAGTAGAAGAAATATATGAAAAAGTAATGGAGGTTAAACCGGAATTTTGTAATTTAATTATTATTACTGGAGGAGAGCCTTTATTACAGCCAAAATCAGCGGATTTAATAAACTTCTTATTGGATAAAGGGTTTGTTGTTCAAATTGAAACGGCAGGTACTCATTTTCCAAATGGATTAAATGTAGGGCATCCAAATCTTACGATTATATGTTCACCAAAAACTGGAAAATTAAATCAAGAACTTGAAAAACATATAAGCCATTACAAGTATATAATTAGTTCTCGAAATGTTTCAGATGTTGATGGATTACCAATTATATATACAAACAATTCAAAAGTAAGAGTTAGTAGACCTAGTAAAGATTTTACAGGTACTATTTATATATCTCCTATGGATGAATATGATAAAAAATTAGATAAAAGAAATTTACAATTAGTAACCAAAATTGCAATGCAATATGGTTATACTATTTCACTTCAAACCCATAAGATATTAAATGTTGAATAAAGAAGTAATATTTTTAGATATACTTACAGAAATACAAAATTGGCCAGAAGGAGGAATGTACCACGGGCAATTTCATATTCAGGAATTTATAACGTTTTGTTTAAATAGACTAAATTCAATAGAAAATGAATACAACTCTAATTATTTTATGGTTAAAAAAGCCGATGATTTTATGAATAAGTATTTAAAATGAGACACTGGATGATAAACCCAAAAATTCTATGTCGTAAACATTTAATTGCTGAAAACGTAGAAGCTCATATGTTCGTTACCACAATAAAGCGAGGAATTTCTGTACAAGGGTATCTAGATAAAAATTTATTAGAACCTCTTGCATTAATTAGTAGACATGATGAAATAGCTAAAGAAATGATAGATCGAGGTTACCATCATAATTCACCAATTGAAATTATTGATGTAACTAAATACATAAAAGACTTTAATAAAAAAGTAGATAAAGAAGTTGCATTTATTGATTTAATGTCTAGATGTGAGCTTTGTCGTAAACGATTTCTGTGGTATGTTAGACAAGGATACTCAGAAATCCCGCTACATTTGAATTATCTTTTTATATGAAAGCCGATAGACTATTATTTATTCAAGGCGGTAAATGCTTTTACTGTCGTAAACAATTATTACCAGAACATGCCACGGTAGATCATATAATTCCAATATCTAAAGGTGGTAAGAATGATATTAGTAATTTAGTGGCGTGCTGTAAAGATATAAACCACTTATTTTCAGATTTATCTCCAAAATCTAAAATGGAGACTGTATTTAATTGGGGTAAAAATATTAAATGCCCTAATAAATAATTACATTGCCATGGATGGCATAATTTATTTACAAATTAATAGGTATTCTAACTATATGTATGTTACTAAACGAGATGGCACTCTTGAAGACTTTAATTTAACCAAAACAAGGAAAGTTATTGAATGGGCATGCGAAGGTTTATCAATAAACCCGCTAATTCTTGAAAGCTATATTGATATTACATTTAAAGATAAGATTAAAACCGAAGATATTCAAGAAAATTTAATAACTCAAGCGCTAAGTTTAGTTGATATTTTAAATTATGATTGGTTACGCGTAGCTGCTAATTTACGAATAATGACTAAGTATAAAATTTATCGCGAAATTAATTATTTTGATTTTGCAGTTAAAAAGAAATATAATCATATATTAACTAATTATTCAGAAAAACAATTATTAATCGCAAATTCATGGATAGATAAAGAAAGGGATAAACTTTATGATTATGCTGGTGCATCTATATTATTAAAAAAATTTTTAGATAATGATGAACCACTGCAATATTTATATTTATCTAATGCACTAACTATTGCATGTGGAGATTTTGATTTTGCAAAAGAATTATATGATTCATTTAGTCTAAAAAAAATATCATTAGCATCACCTCAATTAAGTGGATTAAGAAATAACGGTAACTTAGCATCATGCTTTATTGGTAGTATTGATGATTCAATAAGTGGAATTTTTAATTCATTACATAATATGGCAATAATAAGTAAAAACGGAGGTGGGTTAGGTATTTATTTAGGGGATCTTCGATGTAATGGTTCATTTATACAGAATAAAAAGAAAGCTGCTGGTGGGGTAATTCCTTGGATTAAATTAATAAATGACGTTGCTGTTGGTGTAAATCAATTAGGATCTAGAAATGGTGCAATTACGGTAGCATTACCTATTTGGCATTATGATATTGAAGAGTTTCTTTCATTGCAGACAGAGCATGGAGATCCAAGAAAGAAATGTTTTGATATTCAACCACAAATAGTTTTATCTGATGAATTTTTATCGAGAGTTGAAAATAATGAAAAATTTTATTGTTTTGACCCTCATGAAGTAAAAACAATTCTTGGTTTAGATTTTAGCGAAACTAAAAACTATAATACTATTGTAAATTCTCGAGATAAATTAGAAATTGTAAAAGAATATAGAGCTTCAGATTTATTAAAACAATTACTTAAAGTAGTTGTTGAAACCGGACTTCCCTATTTAACCTATATTGACGAAATAAATAGAAGAAATCCGAATAAACACAGTGGTAGTATAAAATGTGTTAATTTATGTACTGAAAGCTTTTCAAATACAGAATATGAAAGCTGGCATACTTGTAGTTTAAGTAGCCTAAATTTAGCCAATATAGAAAAGGATGAATTGCAAAATTATTGTGCTATAATTACTAAAATGCTAGACAACATTCTAGATTTATGTAAATATCCAATAAAAGAATCTCAGTACCATGTAAATAATTACCGCACTATTGGAATTGGAGTGATGGGATTAGCCGATTATTTTGTAAAAAATGGGCATACCTATGAGAGTGCCTATAATTCTAAATTTATATCGGATACTTTCGAGCAAATATGTTATTATTCAATAAAAGAATCCATTAAATTAGCAAAACAAAGAGGTAAATATTTAAAATTTGAAAACTCTGAATGGGATAATGGAAGACAAATACAGAATTATTTAAATAATAGTAATATATTTAAAGAACAATGGAATGAGTTGCAAATTGAAATTAATAAATATGGAATACGCAATAGTCAATTAGTTTCTCCAGCTCCAAATACCACAAGTAGTTTAATACAGGGATGTGTTGCCGGTATACTACCTCCATATAATTTAATGCATTATGATGATAGTTCTAATGGATTAATAGCTATAATGCCACCATTCATATCTTCTCATATATTAAAATATAAAGCATATCATAATTATGATATGATTAATATGGTTAAATATATCGGCGAAATGCAAAAATGGGTGGATACCGGGATTTCTTTCGAATCATTAATGGATCTTCGAAAATATGAAGGAAATAATAAAAAAGTAATTACTGCAAAATATCTAAAAGAATTTATTCTTGCTTCTTGGAAGTCAGGAATTAAAGCTAATTACTATTGGCGATTTATTACGGAAGAAAATTCTTCTGTAAGTAAAGATGATTCATGTATATCTTGTAGTGGGTAATATGTATTTATATATTAGACTTGAAGATTTACCTAAGCCAATATATATAGAAATAATAAAGGAAACTGAAAAGTATTATTTTATAAAAAAATATCCAAATTTAAATATTATACCAATCGGAAACCTAAAGGTTAAAAATGATGATAATTTAATTAAATTACATAAGATTAAAAACAATTTACGTAATAACCTTGAAATACTAAGAGTTGTTAGTAAAGTTCCTCCAAACGTTTTAGATTATTATATATATTCATGAGTATATTACTTTGGTTGTCTGGAATTTATGTATTAAATAAGGTTAAAATAAAGAAAAAATGTAGTAAACTTGATTATTTATTATTGTTTATATGGCCTATAATGGCTATTTTTGGAGTTTGTGATGAAATATTTACTCTACTGCGATGGGGCTACCAAAAAATCCAATCCAAGTGATGTTACTGGAATTGGAATAGCCTGTTATACTGACAATCCAAGATCCTTGGTGTTCTCACATCATCAAAGATTTGGCAGAGGCACTAATAATACAAGTGAATATCAAAGCCTAATCACTGGTTTACAAATGTGTTTGCAAAAAGGTATTGATTCTGTTTGGGTTTGTATGGATTCTCAATTAGTAATAAAACAATGTAAAAAAGAATGGGAAGTTAAATCTCCAGATTTAAAACCATTTTATGATAGAGTAATGATATTAATTAAACAATTTAAATCAGTCTCATTTTATTGGGTTCCTAGAGAAGAAAATAAAATGGCAGACCAACTTTCAAAAAAGGCATTAGAATGATAAAATTAGACCATGGTGATATGGAAAATGCTGCATTATTACTTGCAGATAAAATTAAACGGGATTTCATTAATGAAACGAAGATATTGAAAGTATATCCAGTTCCGAGGGGTGGGGTAGCTTGTGCATACTTAACCGCAAGCTACCTGCCAACTATAGAGTTTGTTAATGATGTAGCGATTGCAGATATTGCAATAGACGATGTTATCGATTCTGGAGCAACTAAAGAAAAAATAATAAGCAGAAATCAAAATATAAAATTTTATGCATTTTATGAAAATCCTCCAGAGTGGTTAGTATTTCCATTTGAATGCACTTTAGATGATAAAGACAGTTCAATAGATGATGCGATAACACGTATATTGGAATTTAAGGGATTACTTGGAAAAATGGACTTTGAAAAAGCTAAAGAATGCGTACTAAACGCCTTTTAATTGGATTATTTTTTTTAATACTAACTGTATTCGGCGTTTATTTTTATAATTTAAACTCCGAATACTTGATTTATTTTTGGTTGCTACAACTTATCTTTATTGAATATAACACAAAAAATCAACCAACATTTAAAGTATTATTTGAAATAGATGAAATATTATTAAGAACAAATAACAAAAATGATTTATTTAATAGATTAGTAAAATTAATATATAGCGAATTTAATGTTTCGACTTGTTGGATCGGTGTTTTAAAAAATGGAGAAATAACACCAACATTTATTTGTGGAAATGGTCAAGAATATTTAAAAAGAACTAGAATAAATTCGACATTAGTTTTTGAAAATAACCCTATTCTACCAAAAAAAGAGTTAAATAAATATAAATGGAAAAAGTCACATTTTGAGCACTTAATTTTAGATTTAAATCTTGAAATATTACTAGTAATTCATTCAAATGATATTAATCAACATCATTATAATATATTAAAAACAATAGCAACGAAAGTTAAATTTTTCTTTAAAAGACATTCAGAAAAACGTTTATATTATTCATTATTTGAAAAAAGTGAATATGCTATTTTTATAACCGATATAAATAATAATATAATTGATGTAAATAAAAAATTTGAACATGTTACTGGGTATTCTAAAAACGAAGTAATAAATAAAAACCCAAGAATATTAAATTCAGGAGTTCATGAAAAAGAATTCTATAAAAAATTATGGAGCCAAGTAAATCGAATTGGTTATTGGAACGGAAAGATATATAACCGAAAAAAAAATGGAGAATTATTTATAGGAAATACAAGCATTTCAAATATATATGATGAAGATGGAGAAATAATCAATAGATTTGCCATTTTTTGTGATATTACGAATGAAGAAATATTAATAAACCAACAATACATACATAATACAACTAAATTATATAATAAATTATATATAGATGCTAATTTTAAGAAAATAACAAATAATCACAAGTTAGTCTGCTTTATATATATCGATGTATATGAGCCGAAATTTAAATTAGGCTATAAAAATGAATATGATTTATTACTTCTTATATGTGAACGTCTAACATCGACTCATAAAGAAGATATAATATGCTATCTTGAATCTTTTAATTTTCTATTAATTAGCCCAATAAAAAATATAAATACTATTGATTTAATATGTAAACGTTTAATAAATATTTTATCACAAACATATTATATTAATAATCTAGATTTAATATTAAAAATTTCTTTAAATATTGGGGTTTCAATATTTAATAAAGATGGAGTTGAAGTTAATGAATTATTAGATAAAGCAATTTTTTCTTCATCCAAAGGAAGTACTAATAGTTACTCACTTTTTAATAATGAAGTATTTTTAGAAACTCAAAAAAATATTAAAATAAATCTTGCGTTACAAAAGGCTATTGAAAATAATGAGTTACGAGTAGTTTATCATCCAGTATTAAATGTAAAAACAAACAAAATACATGCACTAAAAGCAGAATTAACGTGGAAAACTAACTTAGATAATTATGATTTTTTAAATTCAGCAAATGAACTAGGGTTGATTCTTAAATTTGAAGATTTTTTATTTTCTAATATTTTTACAGACATTCAAAAATTTAAAAAATTTATTCCAGATATAAAAGTTTACATCCCTCAATTACATAAACATATTAATTTCCATTGTATTTATCAATATAATAAAGATTATAATTTTATTTATATTTATATAGACCATTGGGTTAATGATATTGAGTTTGAAGAATTATCGAAAACTATTATAAATCTTAATATTGGATTAATATTTGATGCTATAAACACAGGCAATGGTAATAAAATATTTTTAAAGAAAGGTTATGGCAACAAAATAAGAATAAATAAAAAAATAACTAAAGACATAAACTTATTAAAAGATAATTTAATTATTGCGGAATCAATAATTAAATTAGCAGGTAACCTAAATATAGAAACATTAGCCGATGAAGTATCTTCGTCTGAAGAATATGATATATTAAAAGAAATTGGATGTGATTTTATTGCTGGTTCATATATTAGTAACCCATTATCCAATAAAGAAGTTATAGATTTTTTTAATAAATTCATATAGATATATAATAATAG
>Ga0172372_10001876_pt1 | contig 32338 bp, 33 predicted proteins | sample LakKiv5m_2_FD_114544 | JGI IMG/M metagenome (GOLD analysis project Ga0172372, IMG submission 114544) | Freshwater microbial communities from Kabuno Bay, South-Kivu, Congo - kab_092012_9.5m | ecosystem: Environmental > Aquatic > Freshwater > Lake | place: Democratic Republic of the Congo... | reverse complement strand
TGTGGTTCTGGTGTGGTTCTGGTGAGGATTCTTCACCCATAGGGTGAAGAATCCTCACCAGAACACCGCTCATTGCGGGGGTTGGGTCAGTGCGACTCGCCGAGGTAACTGGCCTCGATGAGTTTGCGGTCCTTGGCGAGGTCGGCCGCGGCACCCTGCATCGCCAACTCCCCGTGCGACAGGACGTACGCGCGATCGGCAACACCGAGCGCCATGTGGACGTGTTGCTCCACCAGCAACACACCCGCCCCGGTCTCGTCGGCGATCTGACGAAGGATCGGCAGGAGACGCTCGACGATGATCGGAGCGAGACCCAGACTCATCTCGTCGACCATCAACAGCTTCGGGCTGACTGTGAGCGCTCGAGCCATCGCCAACATCTGCTGCTCGCCGCCCGACAACAGGCCGGCCCGACGATCGAGAATCTGGGCGAGGGCCGGAAAGTACCCGAGAGCCTTCTCGACATTGGCCGAGCCCTTGGCCGCACCGAGTCGCAGATTCTCGGCCACCGTCAACTGATAGAAGAGCGCCCGCCCTTCGGGAACGTGCGCCAGTCCCTCGCGGGCGATCTGATGCGGCCGCCGACCCTGCACGCTCTTGCCGAACACCCGGATGTCGCCGGCGATCACGGGAACGAGACCCGACACCGTCAGCAGCGTCGTCGTCTTGCCCGCCCCGTTGGGGCCGAGCAACGCCACCACTTCGCCTTCACCAACCGTCAGATTCAGATCGCGAACCACCGAGACGCCGTTGTAACCGGTGTTCAGATGCTCGATCTCGAGAAGCGCCCCCACGTCAGTCCTCCTTCGCACTGCTGCCGAGGTAGGCCTCGACCACCTTGGGATTCCTCTTCACCTCGGCGGGAGTGCCCTCGGCGATCTTCACCCCGAACTCGATCACGTAGATGTAGTCGCACACGTCGAGGACGAGTCCCATGTCGTGATCGACGAGGAAGATCGTGATTCCCGCGTCGATGATCGACCGCAGGCGACGACCGAGTTCCTGCGATTCGCCGGTGTCGAGACCGGCGGCCGGCTCGTCCATGCACACCAGAGCCGGTCGAGCGGCCAGTGCCCGAGCGGCCGACACGAGTTTGCGCTGACCCTGACTGATCTCGTTGGGGAACTTCCCGGCCAGATCGCCGATGCCGAGCACGTCGAAGGCGAAGTCGACCCCCGAACGATCGCGCGAACGATTGGGCGCGACCAGATCGAGGAGGAAATCCTTCGTGGACTGCCGTTCGGCGGCCACCTGAACGTTCTCCTGGACGGTGAGATCGTCGAACAGTTCGAGCGACTGCCACGTGCGACCCAGACCGAGGCGGGCGCGCTTGTGAACGGGCAACTGATTGATCTCGCGTCCGTCGAACTCGATTCGGCCGGTGGTGGGCACGAATCCGGTGATGCCGTCGATGAAGGTGGTCTTCCCGGCACCGTTCGGCCCGATGAGGCCGACCAACTTGCCCTTCTCCACGGTGATGTCGACTTCGTTGACGGCGCGCAGACCCCCGAAGGTGACCGACATGCCGGACGTGCGCAACAGGCTCATCGGGCCTCCTCCCCCTCGCCGACCCTACTTCGCTCGGCCTTGCCCTCCTTGCGCACCCGTCTCTCCACGCGACTCTGCGCGATGAGACGTGGCGCACCGGCGAGGCCCTCCGGGTTGCGGAGGGCCGTGACGATCAACCCGACACCTCCGATCAGGGTCGCGTATCCCTGATCGATGTGGAGGATGTTCTCGAGGAAGTTGAAGTTGAGCCCATTCGGTGCGACGACCCCCGCCAGGACCGCACCCGAGACGCTGGCGATGCCTCCCAGATACGCGAACGACAGGAACGTGAGGGATGCGAAGGCTCCGAAGTATTGGGGGGTCACCGAGCCGAAGCGATAGCCGGACAGTGCCCCACCCAGACCGGCGATGAACGCGGCCAGACCGAAGGCCAGGACCTTGGTCCGCGCCACGTCGATGCCGGCCGCGGCGGCCGCCCGTTCGTTCGATCGAACCGCCAGGAATTGGCGCCCCGTCGACGAGCGCCGGACGTTGACGACCATGAGGCACATGAGAACGACGAACACCAGACAGATGACACCGAACCACACGTTGGGCGGCACGTCGTCGCGGCCCTTCAGTCCAAGAACCTTGAGGGCGGTGTTGTTGGGTCCGAAGTCCTTGCCACCGATCTCCGGCGGATCGACGCTCAGAGCACCGAGTTCACCGGCGAAGGTCTTGTTCTTGAACACCAACTGCTCGATGGCCACCGCCGCCGCCAGCGTGATGACGGCGAGGTTGACCCCCCGCAGACGCAACGCCGGAACCGAGATGATCGCTCCGAAGATCGCCGCGATGAAGGCTCCGATGACCGGCGCGATGGGGAACGGCAGATCCGACAGGTACTTCGACATGAAGAAGCCCGCGGTGCCCGCGATGGCCATCTGCGCCAGCGAGATCTGCCCCACGAAGCCGGTCAGCACCACCAGCGACAGAGCGATCACGATCGCCACGAGCGTGTTGATCGTCGATTGGCGCCAGTCGTAGTTCCAGCCGAACAGCAGCGCGAGGGTCGCGATCACCGACACCAGCGTGAAGAGTCCGACATGACGGGGAGCCACCGCGGCGGGCAATTTGCCCGACGTCAGCGCGCCGCGTACCGGCAACGACTTGCCGCGCGCGAACATCGCGATGACGATCACGAAGAACGGGAGCGCCTGTGCCAGGCCGGCGGTGGGAAGGACTCCGCGCGGGAACCAGGTCTGTGCGCCCTGGTACTGCAACCATCCCTGGAGCATCGCGATGCCGATACCGGCCGCAACGGTGAGGCCGAACGACGTGAAGTTCGCGAGCAGTGCCGCCCCGAGAGCGGGCACGATCAACAGCGGAAGCGTGATCGTGTCGAGGTTGGTGATCGGCGCGGCAAGAATGCCCAGCAGTCCCGCGATCACGGTCGAGAGGACCCAGTTCGCTCCCGCGAGGAAGTCCGGGGAGAAGCCGAGGAACATCGCCCCCTTCTCGTTCTCGGCCGCCGCGCGGGTGGCCAGACCGAAACGGGTGAACTTGAAGAGCGCCCAGAGTCCAATGGCGATCAGGGTCACCACGATCACGAGGAACAACTGATTCTTCGGGATGACACCGAGTTCGCCGGGTAGCGAAACCTTCCCCTTCGGGAGCGGGAACTGCACACCCGTCTTGGCCAACTCGCCGAAACGCAAACGTATGAACTCCTGCAGAACGACGAACAGACCGACCGTCGTCACCACCTTGGCGAGCACCGGAGCGTTGCGCAAGGGACGGAAGATGAGGAAGTGCAACAACAGACCGAGGAGCACCGCCAGCAGCAACGACACGATCAGCGCCGATGCGACCGTCAGCCGGGAGCCCGGCAGGTCGATGACCGTGGGCCAGTTCGGTAGGTCGAGGTACTGGCCCTCCTCGCGGAACCAGTTGACGGGAATCTCGACGAGGACGAATGGGTTGGGCAACGGGGGAACGTAGAACTTCCCCTCCATGCGCAGTCCGTAGTACCAGTAGGCCACGAAGATGGTGACCACACCGTTGGCGAAATTGACGACCCCCGAACCACGGTAGGTGAGCACGACTCCGAGGGCGATGGCCGCCATGAGCGCTCCAGTGCCGACGTTCGAGAACATCGGTGCCAGTTGTCGCGCATCCCATGCGTAGAGAACCGCGAACACCAGCACGACCACCGACACACCCGTCACCAGTGGATGTCTCCGCAGAACGGACTTGCTCTCCACGCTCATCGCATCACTCCCATGACCGTCGTGTCGAACGGCGGTTCTCGTGCTTCGATCGGGACACTCAGCGGAGTGGGAGGGTGCGGTCGCCCGCGCCCTCCCACTTCCACCGAATCATTCGGCTGATCGCGTCCGGATCAGGACTGACCGAGTTCCTCGACCGGATTCAGGAACTTGCCGTTGTAACCGTCCAGGATCGAGACGTACTTGTCGCCCTGCTGCTGCTGGACTCCCACGGCGAATCCGCACAGGCTCGTGAAGGTGGTGTTGGCGCCGCACTGCATGTCGCCAACCACACCCCACTGGGGACCGGTGAAGGCCTTCACGGCGTCGCGGATGCCCGCCGAATCGGTGGCGCCACCGTTCATGAACTGGGCGACGGTCATGAACGTTGCGAAGGTCGGACCACCGAAGCCGGTGTACTCGACGTCCTCGATGCCCTGGTCCTCGGCCCAAGCAAGTACCGCGTCCAAGTAGGCATCGGTGTTCGCATCGCCGGGGATCTCGTAGGAGTATCCGTAACCCACGAAGTACCAACCATCGGGCAACTTGCCCGACTCACCGACCGCTGCCATGTGATCCTGCATCGGCAGACCGAAGCAGAGACCCGTGGTGACCACCGGAGTGTCGATCTCGAGCGTCTTCAGGGCGTCGTAGATACCGATGCAGCTCTGGATGACGACGAGGGGCAGGAACACGTCCGCCGAATCGGCACCGGCGGCCTGGATCGCCGTGGCCATCTCGGTGGGTCCGGCGGTGTCGGCCACCGGAACACCCGTCACCTCGAGGCCGAGGCTCTCGAGCACCGGCTTGGTGAGCGCGGTGAAGGCGATGGTGCCGGCCGGGTTGTCGTTGTAGACCACCGCGGCCTTCTTGATCTCGATTCCTTCCAGGTCACCGAGGTAGTTGGCGGCGAACACCGACATTCCCTGCACGACTCCCGGCGATCCCGACGTGAACGCGTAGGCGTCGGTCGCGAGGAACTCCGGGGTGGTGGTCGGGTTGCCGAGGATGACCGGCTTCTTGTCCTTCAGACCGTCGAGCAGCGGTGCGGTCCCGTTGAAGAGCGCACCAGTGACGACCACCTGGACGTCCTCGTTGGCCAGCATCTCCTGGGCGCACTTCTGACCGTCCTCTTCCTTGGTCACGAAGCACTCGACCAATTCGATGGGTCGACCACCGATTCCGCCGAGGAAGTTGTTGATGAACCACGCGGCCGAACGGGCTCCGTTGGTGGCCTCGGGGAACGCGGGCGTGGCACCTTCCTGGTTCACGTAGCCGATGTAGATCGGATCGCCGCTCGCCACGCCAGCGGTGCCGCCGACGTAGGACAATCCCGTGTCGAGCGTGGACTGCTGGATCGGCAGTTCGCTCGGGGCCTCGGTCGTCGGAGCCTCGCTACCGGCCGGTGCCTCGGTGGCCGCCGGTGCCTCGGTGGCTGCCGGTGCCTCGGTGGCCGGAGCGTCGACGCCCTCGTCCTCGCTGCATGCCGCCGCCACGAGGCCGAACACGACCAGTCCGGCGACGAGCACTCTCTGCTTTTTCCCCATCATTCCCCCTGTGGTTCGGGGCGACCCGCGGTCGCCTATGTCGACACCGGATCAGATCGGTCCGGTGTGTCGGATGTCATTACTACCACCAGTTACCGTCGAGATGGGCACCGAACCGGCGATCTCGGTGTCCCGGCCTCCCGCCGCAACGCCGGCTACTGGTCGCCTGGATCCCGCTCCCGATAGTCGCCGAAGGCGCGATCGCGTTCGGACAGCGCCTCGGTGACTCCTTTCCGGGCGAAAGAGGCCATGTAGTCGCGCGACGACCGCTGGTGGAAGCCGAGAGCCTGGATCTCGGCGGTGGCGCGGATCCCGGTCCTGATACCCATGGCCTCCATGGCCCGGTGGGCCGCTCGCTTGTTGAGTGCCAGCAGGTCGGACGGGATCTTGGCCACCCGTTCGGCGACCGCCAACACCTCGGCATCGAGGTCGGTGGCGGGGAACGCCCGGTTGGCGAAGCCGGCCGACACCGCTTCGATCCCGGTCATCGAGTCGCCAGTGAGCAAAGCCTCCATCCCCCGCCGCAAACCCATGAGCCAGGTCTGCCACTGCATGTCGGGAGGCGACATCAGACGAACCGGCGGGTAACCGATTCGGGCGTCGTCGGCCACGTAGACCAGGTCGCACGCGGTGGCCAACTCCGATCCCCCGGCCAAGCAGTACCCGTGCACCTGCCCGATGATCGGCGTCGACATGTCCCACATCTCGAACCAGTTGTTGACGACGTGCCGCGACCACCAGCCGTCGGCGTGGGAACTCGACCGCTCCACGTCGGTGTTCGGCGAGCCGAGGTCGTACCCCGCCGAGAAACACGTCCCGGCGCCCCGGATGATCATCACCGAGACGTCGCGATCCTTGTCGCCCGCGCGAAGCGCCTCGAACAGGGCTCCGCGCAGAGCGTCGTCGAGCGCGTTTCGCTTCTCGGGTCGATTGAGCGTGAACCGCCGAACCTTCGGTGCAGGGTCGTCCACGATCAGCACGGACTTCGATTCACTCGCGGCGGCCATGGTCGAACCTCACTTGTCCCAGTACGGCGCCCGGAGCCGGCGCTTGTTGATCTTGCCCATCGTGTTGCGACCGAGATCGTCGACGAAGTCGACGCTTCGCGGACACTTGAAGTGACTGAGACGAGCCCGACAGAAAGCGAGAACCTCGTGCGGATCGGGGGGATCCGACGGATCACGCGGGATGACCAGGGCCTTCAGCTCCTCGCCCATCTCGGGATGCGGGATACCGATGCACGCCACGTCGAGGACTCCCGGATGCGTCACCAGCACCTGCTCGGCCTCGGCCGGATAGATGTTCACCCCACCCGACACCACCATGTCGCTGAACCGGTCGGTGATGTACACGTATCCCTCGTCGTCGACGTAGCCGATCTCGCCGAGAGTGAAGACCCCGGGTGCGATGTTCGCGAGGCGGGTCTTCTCGGGATCGTTCGGATACACCACTCCGCGACCGGTCGCGTCCACGAAGAACAGTCGACCCTCGACACCGGACGGAACGTCCCGGTCGTCCTCGTCCAGAACCCTCACGGAGAACGGAGGTATCGGTCGACCCACCGAACCGGGGTGCGCCAGCCACTCTTCGCTCGTGATCTGGCACGTCGTCCCGACCTCGGTCGCGCCGTAGGCGTCGATGAACACCGGACCCCACCACTCGATCATCGCCCGCTTCACGTCGACCGGACACGACGCGCCGGTGTGGGCCACCATCTTCATCGACGACACGTCGTACTTCTTCTTGACCTCGTCGGGAAGCGCCAGCAGTCGCACGAAGTGCGTCGGCACCATCACCGAACTCTCGGTTCGATGCTCGGCGATCGCGGCGAGCATCCGCTCGGCATCGAACTTGGCGAGCACGACCATCGGAACGCCGCGCACGAGAAGTCGCATTCCGTTCAATGGGCCGGTGTGGTACATCGGCCCGACCACCAGATGGGTACCGAAGGCGGCGAAACGATTCTTCTTCATGCCTTCGAGGTGCTCGGACATCGTGTCGCCACCGGCGAACATCGTGGGCGGCAGTTCGGTGCCCTTCGGTCGGCCGGTGGTTCCCGACGTGTAGAGCAGGTTGGCGCGCGGTCGCACGTCGAGACGTGGATCGTGCGCGTCCTGCCGGGCCAGCCAATCGGACCAGCGTTCGATTCCGGGATGCTCGACGGCCCACCCGACGACGTCGATCGTCGCCCCCTCGCGTCGCGCCAGATCCGCCGCGGCGATGCCTCGTTCGACGGTCTCGGGACCCACGAACAACAGGCGCGACTCGGAATCGGTCAGGATATACGCGGCTTCCTCGGCGGTGAGATGGAAGTTCACCGGCACCGTCGACGCGCCGCCGAGGAGACAACCGAGATGAGCCAGGGCGGTTTCGGCGGCGTTCTCGGCGAAGACCGCGACACGACGTCGCTCACCGAGGTCCGCCCCGAGGGCGCCGTTGGCGACTCGATTGAGGATGTCGCCCACGTCGGCCCAACCGAGAGCCTGACGATGGTCGCGCACGGCGACTTCGTCGGGCCGGTCGCCGGCGAGGGCGGTCGCGAAAGCGGGCACGGGTCAACCGTACGGGACGACCGCACGCCGCTCGGTGATCGGAGGCGGGTCGCTCACACGTCCGGCTCGTGGCCGGCATCTTCCAGAGCGGCCTTCGTGTTCAGGAAGTCCGCCGAAAGGTCGACCGGCCCCCGATAGTGCACGTCGAGGAACCTCCGCGAGAACGACCACCGACCGTCCACCCGTCGATATTCGTCGTCGTAGGAAGCCAGGAGTAGTGCCGACTCTCCGCCGGCCGTCCGGAATCTTTCGGTGATCGACCAACGTCCGGTCGCATGATCGGCGTCGGTGCCCACCCACACCTCGCCCGAGTGAACCTGCTGAACCACGGCCTCCATCGATCCCATGGCCGCGTACCAGACCTTCACGATGGTCTCGCGACCCTCGAGCGCGCGACCCCCGCCCAGATCCCACGACGCATCATCGGCCCAGCAGGTCGACCATTCCACGCCATCGCGCCGCACGACGGCATCGGCGTAACGGTGAACGAGTCGCTGGATCTCCACGTAGTCGGCAACGGGAACGGTCGAGCGAGGTACAAGAGCCATTCCCGAGTTCTAGCCGATGGCGCGAACCGCGCCGACCGGTCATGATGACGGCATGATTCCCGATCATTCCGAACGATCCCTCGCCGAACTCGTCCGCCTCGACGGACGACGGGCCGTCGTCACCGGTGGCGCCAAGGGCATCGGTGGGGCGATGGTCCAGCGTCTGGCCGAGGCCGGCGCCGACGTGCTCGTGGCCGACCTCGACACCGACGCCGCCGAACGACACGCCGCCAACGTCGCTGCGCGCACCGGGCGCCGGGTCGTGGCCGTGCGCCTCGACGTCACCGATCCGGTCAGCGTCGCCTCCGCCGCCGACGAGTGCGTGAGCCGTCTCGGAGGTCTCGAGATCTGGATCAACAACGCCGGAGTCTTTCCGTCCACCGGTCCGGTGATCGACGCCACCGACGAGGCCTTCGACCGACTGCTCCACCTCAACGTCACGGGCACTCTCGCCGGATCGCGCGAAGCCGCGCGGCGCATGCGATCGGGTGGCCGTGGTGGAGTGATCGTCAACCTCGCCTCGATCGCCGGATTCCGCGCCATCGCCGGCATGACCGGCTACGTCACCTCGAAGCACGCGGTCATCGGCCTCACCAAGAACCTCGCCATCGAATTGGCTCCGTTCGACATTCGGGTGGTTGGCATCGCGCCCGGAGCCATCTCCACGCCGGGAGTCGAGGCCCAGATGGCTCCGCTCAAGGCGGCCGGGGTCGACGTCGCGGCCCAGATGTCGCGAACCCTCCTCGGGCGCAGTGGTCGACCCGACGACGTCGCGCGCGTCGCGTTGTTCTTGGTCTCCGACCTCGCGGCGTGGGTCAACGGCGACATCGTGGTGGTCGACGCCGGAGCGATCGCCCAGTGACCGGCGTCAGCGACGGGTGACCGAGGGATTGCCGTCGGTCCACATGATCACCAGTTCGCGTCGCGCGATCCGCCAACCCTCGACGGTCCGCACGAGTTGATCGTCGTACCGGCCGGCCACGATGAAGTTGGGACTGCCCGGAGCCGACTCGCGCACGTGCTGCGCCTGCAGATAGCAACGACACGACGCCCGATCGCCGTCCACGACGATCTGATGATTGGTCACGAGATGCTGGCTGCTGTCGAGATGATCCAACGCCCGACGAACCCGGTGCTTGATCGCCTCGCGTCCCGTCAACTCCTCGGTGAGGTGCGCCGTCGCCTCGGGCACGAACACCTCGTCGAGGTCGTCCCAGCTCTTGGTGTCGAGAGCCCAGGCGTACCGAACGGTCACGTCGACGATCGCCGCCCGGTCGACGAGGAGCGAACCCGCCGAGGTGGCATCGAGGCTCTCGATCGACTGGCTTCCGTGCGCCACCGCCGCGCCCTCCGAGGCTCCGCTCACGGGGTCAACGTACCCGTCAACCGTCGGTTACCGGGGTGACGGAAGGGCCGAATCGTCGATCCACGAACCATGGAAGCCGAAAGGCACTCGCCGCGGAAGGTGCACCCGGGCCACGGGGGGTCGCGAGAGATCCGACGCGTCGAGGATCACCAGGTCGGATGAATCGGTGGAGTCGTCGTACACGAAACCCATCGCCCAACCCTCGTCCTCCCCCGACGAGTCGCTCTCCTGGACGAAGACGAACTCGCCGGGATGCGCGTGGGGTCCGAGGTCGTGGATCAGCTTCGATCCGTCTCGCATGTCGTAGCGGGCGACCACGCCGGGAGCGTCCATTCCACCCATCGCCTTCGGGCGACTGCCCGACACCCAGCCGTAGCGGTGCTTCAAGCCGACCACCCGATCGTCGACCCGCGGGAAGGCGTGGGCCCAGTCGTCGATCGGCGTCTCGGTCACCTTGCCGGTGACCATGTCGAAACGCCAGCGGTACATGTAGCAGGGCTCGAAGTTCTCCATGGATCCGCGCCACATCGATGCGTGGCGACCCACGTCGCACACCACTTCGTCGCCGTCGACGTAGGCGTTCAGGGGATGGAAGACGTAACAGGGATCGATCTCGAACCAACGCACGTCGGCATTGGTGCCCATCCGCGGGAGGATTCCGATGCGCGCGCCGTAGTCGTCGTCCCAGCCGATCGGGGACTGACCCTCGGCCATGTTGTCCATGTTGAACACCACCGGCAGGTCCATGAAGATCGCGTGCTCGCGGGTGATCATGAAGTCGTGCATCATCGTGCCCTTGGGGGTATCGATGCCCGCGGTGTGCACCAGATCGCCCTTGGCGTCCAGCACGTGGTACGTGACGTGCGGCGCGAATGGCCCGTACCCGAAGAAATGCAACTCCCCGGTTTCCGGACAGAGTTTGGGATGCGCGGTGAAGGCGGTCTTCAGCCGTCCCCCGAAGTCGTCGCTACCGATCGTTTCGAGTTCGGAGGAGAGCTCCCACGGAAGATGTCCCTCCTCGAGCGCCCAGATGCGACCGGCGTGCGCCAGCACGTGGGTGTTGGCCGCGCTGGCGGTCGGATCCATGATGCAGACCGGGTCCATCGCGTCGAGTCCCTGTTCGAGCTTCGGTGTCTTCACGTAGCGATTCCGGTACCACACCGCTCGACCCTTCTCGAGACGCACTCCGTGAACCATTCCGTCACCGAAGAACCAGTGACCGGCGGTTCCCGTCTTCGGGTTGGAGCCGTTGCGCACGTAGGTGCCCGACAGCGAAGCCGGAATCGAACCGGTCACGCGCAGGTCGGTCGACGTCAACTCGTCGAACACCGGGGCGTAGTTGCCCGCGAGGAACCAGGGCTTGCGTTCGGTGTTCTCGATCAGGTCGGTCATCGCTCTTCCCTTCGTCTCCCGGTCGGACCGGGTTCCGTCATTGTGCCCCATCTCGCAAGTCGCTCCACCACTGGGCCTCGCGGACCGCGAACACCCGGGCGTATTTGCGGACCAATTCGCGCTCGTCACCGGAAAGATCGACGGGTCGAGTCTCGTCGAGTGGAGCCGCTCCCGTCACCGGATCCACCCACTCGAGCCGGAGGTTCTCGACCAACCGTCCGATGGCCGGTGAGGCTTCCTCGTGGTGGTCGCTGACCTGGTGCTCGATGAAGGCGGTGAAGTCGTCGAAGGACAGGAGCGTGTAGTAAGAGCGTGGGGACTCACCACGCCAGTACTCGTACCGACGCAATCCGGGCTCGACCGCATGACTCGTCCGGAAAAGGGTCCGGGCGATCTCCTCGAACTCGCGCTCGGCACCCTCGCGTACGGTGATGTGGGCGAGGATCGTCGCCATCAGTTCCTGCCCGTCGCGGGTCGGTCGACGAGTCGCTCGCTGATTTCCCACAGGTGATCGGCGCGCGACGGATCGACGGCGTAGGCCGCCACTCCCCGACCGTTCACCGAGGTCGTGTCCCGGACCACCGGCGACACGTCGCAGTCCTCGCAGTACACGCCGCCTCGTCCGTCGAGGAAGGGAGAGGTGAGCGCCCACACCTGCGTGGCCGCGCCCGCCTCCACCGACTTCCACGTCAGGGCGGTCGGCTGATCGGAGATCATCGCCATCAGCGAGCGAACGACGTCGGGCGTCATGTAACGACCCAACTCCGTGTGGATACCTCCGGGATGAATCGCGATTCCGCGGATCCCGCGTTCGGCGAATCGTCGGTCGATGCCGACGGCATGGAGAACGTTGGCGGTCTTGGCCGCCCCGTACGCCACCAACGGGTCGTAGGTGCGGCGTTCGAAGTCGACGTCGCTCAGATCGATGTCGGACATCCGATGCCCGGCCGAACTCACGCACACCACCCGTCCCCGCAGGAGGGGAAGCAAACCCCTCACCAACAGGAAGTGTCCGAGATGATCGACCCCGAACTGGGTCTCGTGGCCATCGATCGTCCGACCTTCGGGCGTGGCCATCACACCGGCGTTGTTCACCACTCCGTCGAACACCCGCCCCGTGGCCAACAACGAATCGCAGGCCGCTCGCACCGACGCGAGATCACCCAGGTCGAGACGGACCGATTCGAGGCTGGCTCGAGGATGCGCCGCGACGATCGAATCTCGTACCGCCCGGTTCTTGCTCTCGTCGCGCGCGGCCATGACGACCGTCGCTCCGTGAGCAGTCAGGGCTCGGGCCGTCTCGGCACCGAGTCCGCCGGAGGATCCGGTGACGAGGTACCGGCGACCGGTCAGATCCATCCCGCGCAACACCTCGTCGGTGGTCGAATCCGGCCCGAACCCACTGCCGCTTCGGTCGTCGTAACCGCCCCGACCCGAATCGCGACTCTCGTCCGGACCATCCGTTCCCCGACCGCTCATGCGGCGAGCGTACGCTCTGCGACGAGGGGGTTGCGCCGGGAGCCAACCCAGCGCGAGGAGGTGGTTGCGTTGGCCGAACCGCGATGCCCGATGCACGTGGATGAGATCGATCTCCACCATCCGGCGACGCAGGAGGACTGGTATCCCTCCTATCGCCTGCTCCGCGACGAGGCGCCGGTGTACCGAATGCCCGGATCGAACGTGTGGGTGGTGACCCGCTACGCCGACGTTCTGCACGTCCTGCGGCACCAGGACATCTTTCGTACCGGAGGCTCGGTGGCCCGATCGCCGGAGGCTCGGGCGATCTACCGCTCGAAAGGTCGCGAACGGATCACACCACTCTCCACGAATCCGCCCGAGCACCGAGCCTACCGCGATCTGGTGGACGACTGGTTCGACGGTCGCGGCGCCGAGAAGTGGCGGAGCTACATCCGGCGCACCATCGACGAACTCATCGCGTCATTCGTCGATCAAGGCTCCGTCGAGATCGTCGAGTCGTTCGCACTTCCCCTGCCGGTTCGGGTCATCACGCGAATCATGGGTTTCCCCGAGGGCGACATTCCGCGACTCAAGGACTGGTCGAGCGCGTGGGTTCTGCCCTTCTCGGGCCCCTTGTCGACCGAGCAGGAGGTCTGGGTGGCCGAGAACGTCATGGAGTTCCACGACTACATCAGCGGCTGGATCGAGGAACGTCGACGTCATCCGGGCGACGATCTGATCTCGCATCTCGTGGGTGCACGACTGGCGGGGGCACGACCGCTCGACGATCACGAAATCGTCAGCATCGTGGATCATCTCTACATCGGAGGCAACGAGACGACGACCTTCGCGATCACATCCGCGCTGTGGTTGCTTCTTCGCGAGCCCGGACTTCTCGAGCGGGTGCTGGCCGACCGTCGTCTGGTCGAACGTTTCCTCGAGGAGTCCCTCCGACTCGAGTCCCCGACCCAGGGTCTCTACCGCGTCGTCGCCGTCGACACCGAGCTGGCGGGCGTCCGACTCGCCACCGGCTCGGTCGTCCACGTGCGGTACGCGGCCGCCAACCGGGACGAGAGGATGTTCCCGGATCCCGATCGGGTCGATCTCGATCGGCCGAACGGACGACGCCACATGGCGTTCTCCCTCGGCGAGCACCATTGCCCCGGAAGTGGACTGTCGCGGCTCGAGCAGAAACTCGCCATCGACTCGCTGCTCGACCGACTTCCCGGCCTTCGTCTCGAGCCGACGAACGATTTCGCGCACGCCCCGGGCTTCGTCCTCCGGGCGCTCGTCGCGCTCCGACTCGAGTGGGACCCGGAACGACCAGCCTCAGGTCAGTGAGCCGCCGGCGAACCACCGTTCGAACATCGGGGCGATGGCGCTCCAGACGAACTCGACCACGAGGCCGCTCGGAGGTTGCACGTAGGTGAAGGCTCCGTAGCCGTCGGCGGGACTCGTCTGCGACATCAACAGCCTCCAACCCTCGTCGATCATCGCTTCGGTGTCGGCTCGCACGTCGTCGGACCACACGCCGACGTGATGGATCCCGGGCGAGTCGCGTCCGTCCCAGATCGATCCCGGCGCACCCTCCAGCAGTTCGAGATGCACCGGCCCGGTGGTGGAGTACGTGAACCGCAGCGGGATCTCGACGACCCCGCCGTCCGGAATCCAGACCGAATGCTCCGACGTTCGAGGCGTGCACCACCGGAGACCCAACGACGAACCCATCTCCTCCATCGCCGCCTCGAGAACGGGTACCCGAACGCCGGTGTGGTAGAGGCGGGACCAGTCGACCATGGAATCAGACGCCCTCAGATGCGGCGCTGGTGGCCTTCCCAGTACGGCGCTCGCAAGGGAGCCTTCTGGATCTTGCCCGTTCCCGTGCGCGGAATCGAGGTCACGAAGTCGACCGAGCGCGGCGCTTTGTAGCCGGCCAGGAGCACGCGACAGTGCGCCACGAGGTCGGCGGCCAGGGCCGCGTCGGCGCGCACCCCTTCCTCGACCTGCACGACCGCCTTCACGGCCTCGCCGAATTCCTCGTCGGGAACTCCGATCACCGCCACGTCGGCCACCGCGTGATGCGAGGCGAGAGCTCCCTCGATCTCGGCCGGATAGATGTTGACGCCACCGGAGATGATCATGTCGATCTTGCGATCCGACAACCAGAGGTATCCGTCGGAATCGAGGTAGCCGACGTCGCCGGTCGTGAACACGCCGGGTTCGAGATGCGCGGCCTTCGTCTTGGCTTCGTCGTTGTGGTACGTGAAGTCGGTTCCCATCTTGTTCCGGAAGTAGAGAGTCCCCTCCTTCCCGTCGGCGACCCGGTTCCCCTCGTCGTCGACCACGATGACCTCCATGGTGTCGAGCGGTTTGCCGACACTGCCGCCCTTGGCCAGCCATTGGTCGGCCGGGATCACCGAGATGATCGAACCCTCGGTGGATCCGTAGTACTCGGTGATCTTGGGTCCCCACCACTCGATGAGACCGCGCTTCACGGTCGGGGGACACGGAGCGGCTCCGTGCCACACCACGGCGAGAGAGTCACCAGAGAAGGACTTCTTCGTCTCGTCGGGAAGATCGAGGAGACGCTTCATCTGCGTCGGCACCAAATGCACGTTGGTGCAGCGATATCGATCGACGAGCCCGATCATCCCGGCCGAGTCGTACTTGTGTTGCATCACGACCGACGAACCGTTCACCATGGGCAGGAAGGAGAACGCCCACTGAGCCGAGTGGTAGAACGGCCCGCACAACAACGTCCGGCCGTTGGCCGGCACGAAGTTCGCGAATCCGGAAGCGACCAACTTCATGATGTCCGGGGTCACCGCGAGACCACCCGAGAGGGCTCCGCGCACCCCCTTGGGCCGACCGGTGGTGCCCGACGTGTAGAACATCGGGCCACCGAGGGCCTGATCGGAGGGTTCGACGGCGTCACCGGACGCCACCACGTCCTCGTAGTCGACGTGGCGCGCATCGGATCGGAGGGACCCCGAGGTGCGAACTCCCACCGCCAACTCCACGTTCGCGCCGCGCGGATCGGCCAGCGCGGCGGACACCGCGTCCTCGAAACCATCCTCGACCACCACCGCCTTGGCATCGGCGTCGGCGAAGACGTAGGCCAGTTCGTCGGCCACCCAGTGCCAGTTCACCGGCACGTACGTCCAACCGGCGTGCGAACAAGCCATGGCGACCTCGAACCACTCGCACTGGTTGCCCAGAACCACCGCGATGGTGTCACCGGCCTTCAACCCCCGACGACGAAGCCCGTCGATCAACCGGTTGACGCGCTCGTCGAAGGATGCCCACGTCGTCTCGCGACGGTCGTCGACGAGCGCCACCTCATCGGGTGTCGCGCGCGCGCGATCGATCAGCAGGGTCGCCATCAGCGGGACAAGATGGTGACTCCGGAGATTCCGGGGGCACCGTAGACGTGGGTGTAGGCGACCTGGGGATCGTTGGGCACCTGTCGAGCACCCGCGTCACCCCGCAACTGGAGAACGTTCTCGTAGACCTGGCGCAGCCCGGACGCGCCGATCGGTTCGCCGTTGGCCAGGCATCCCCCATCGGTGTTGATGGGGAAACGACCACCGATCTCGGTGTCGCCGGCCTGGATCATCCACTCCTGAGCGCCGTGTTCGCAGAATCCGTTCTCGGCCATGTGCATCACCTCGGCGCCGGCCTCGGTGTCCTGCAACTGGGCCAGATCGATCTCGTCGGGTCCGATACCGGCCATCTCGAAGGCCGCCTTCGAGGCATCGACGGTGGGGCCGGCGTTGTGCTCGAGCGCGATCGATGGTGCGAGAACCTCGAAGCTTCCGAATCGCCGACTTCGTACGACCGCGGCGCGGAGATACACCGGTTTGTCGGTGTAGAGATGCGCCTTGTCGGCACGACAGAGAATCAGCGCCACTCCTCCCTCGCCCGGGTTGCAGAACATGTACTGGGTGAGGGGGTACGACAGCATCGGCGAATCGAGGATCTCCTGCTCGGAGATCGGCTTTCGGCGCCAGGCCATCGGGTTCAGCGAACCGTTGCGGAAGGCCTTGGCCGCCACCTTGCCGAGGGTGTCCTGGGTGATGCCGTGCTCGTGCATGTACCGGTTGATCTTCATCCCGAAGAACTGCGTCGTGAGCGCCAATCCACTCGCGCCGTACCAGTCGCCCAGTCCGGCTCCCTTGGTGTTGACGCGGAACGCCCCCCGCTCGTGCTTGTCGAATCCGACGGCGAGACCGAGATCGAAGACTCCGGAGCGAATCGTGTTGTACGCCGAGAAGAGAGCCGAGCCACCGGTGGCACAACCATTGGCCACGTTGATGAACTGCAGTCCGGTGAGTCCGAGCAACGAGACCATCGTGTCGGCGGCGCCGGCCGCCATCGATCCGCCGAAGGCGAACTGCATGTCCTCCCAACCGACGCCCGCGTCGGCACAGGCCCGACGCACCGCGATCACACCCTGGTCCATTCCCGACACACCCTCGGTGCGACCGAATTCGTGCATGCCGATTCCGACGATTGCGACGTCGATGCTCATGTCTGGGCTCCTGTCTCGACGGGGGCGAAGGCGAACGTGACGACCTCGTTGCCGTCGTCGTCGGTGCACAACGGCACGATCACCAATTCCATCTCCATGCCGATTCTCAACTTGTTCGGATCGGCTTCGGTGAGGCGCGCCTCGATCTTCACCTCACCGGGCAGTTCGACGTACCCGACGCCGAAGGCGCGGAAGGTCTTCGGATCGGTGTCACCGGCGTAGGGCGGCGCCTTGGGCGGAAAGCCCTGAACGGTCCAGGTCCACAAGGTTCCGCGTCGACCCAGTTCGATCGTCTCGGTGCTGTCTCCCGTGCACTTCGGGCAGCCCGACTGGACCGGGAACATGTGGTTGCCACAACGGGTGCAGCGACTACCGATGAGTCGTGGCGCATCGCTCGGCCACGTGAAGACGCCCTCGGCAACGGGAACTCTCGGCATGCTCACCCCCAGCCTCGACGGGCCCTGACGCCCGACGCACGCACCTTAGTTCGCATTGGATTGGACACCACACCGGAGGCGGGTACGGTTCGCGGGGTGGAACGATCGGACGTCGAGAACACGCCGCGGGACGATCCCGAGCGATCGACCGACCGGCTGGTCGACGAGCGCGCGATCCTTCGTCGCCTGATGGACTACTGCCGCGGCATCGACCGTCTGGACGAGGCACTCGTGGCGTCGGTGTACCACCCCGACGGCACCGACGACCACGGCTCGTTCGTTGGTCTGGGCTCCGATTTCGCGCGACTGGTGGTCCGACGTTTGCGCGAGCACGCGCTGTCGACCACCCATTTCATCGGTCATCCGATCATCGACTTCACGTCCGACTTCGCGGCCGACGTCGAGGTGCAGGTGCTGGCCTGGCACCGAGTCCGCCGCCACGACGGAGAGTGGCTGGAGAAGTTCGGGGGCCGTTACTTCGACCGTTTCGAGAAACGGGACGGCGAGTGGAGGATCGCCCATCGAGCGGTCACCCACGATTGGGACGCACTCGAGAGGGTGGAGCCGGCCTTTCCATCCGGCACGTTCCGATCCTCACCGCGCGCGACCGCCTGAACGACACCGCCCGAACGACACCGCCCGAACGACACCGCCCGAACGACACCGCCCGAACGACGCGAACGCGCCGGGAATCAGGCTTCGGGCAAGGGATAGTGGAGACCCGGAATACCGGCCGCCAGCGCCTGATACCAGTCCGGGCGAGGCTGCACTCCGGGGTAGCCCTCGCCGATCTTGGGAGCCGTGTCCTTGTTCCACTCGTGGTGAATCGGGGGGATCTGGTAGTAGCCGTTGGCCGCGTTGGTCCCACCATCGACCAGCAGATCGTGACCGGTGATGTAACTGGCGGCATCGCTGGCGAGGAACATGACGGGGGCCACCACCTCGTGCAACTCCCCGATGCGGCGCATCGGGGTGCGGCTGGCGATCCACTTGTCCATCCCCAGTGTCTCGAGCACCGGGCGCACCATCTCGGTGACGATGAAGCCGGGCGAGACGGAGTTGACGCGCACACCCCGCTCGGCCCACTCGCAGCCGAGTTGCTGGGTGACGTTGCGCAACCCACCCTTGGCCGCGGCGTAGGCGATCACGTTCGACTCGTTGCCGCCGCTTCCCATGATCGAGCAGATGTTCACGATGGATCCACTGCCACGTTCGAGCATGTGCCGACCCACCTCGCGAAGGAACATGAAGGCGCCGGTGAGGTCGATCGAGAGGATCCAGTTCCAGGTCGCCGTGTCGTACTGCTCGGCCGACAACCCGCGCAGATCGCTCACTCCCGCGTTGTTCACGAGGACGTCGATCTTGCCGTGCTCGGCGATTCCGGTTCGCACCACCCGGATCACGTCCTCCTCGACCGCGACGTCACCGGTCGCGACGGTGACCTTCGAACCGTGCGCACGGCACTTCTCGGCGACCGCGTCGAGCATCTCCTTGGTGCGCGCCGTCAGCACCAGATCCGCGCCGGCCTCGGCGAAGGCCAGGGCGAAGCCCTCCCCCAAGCCGTACGAGGCACCGGTGACGAGAACGGTTTTGCCGCTGAACTGACCCATGACGACCCCCTTGTGGCGCGCCGCGGCGCGGAGACTCAGAGTAGAGCCCTACTCACCCAGCGACCGCACGGGAGGCTCCATGTGCAGGATGCCGGGGAGGTACCCATCGAGATCACCCCGGAAGTCGGCCGCCCGCACCTCGTCGAGCGTGCGCCGACTACCGAGCAGTCGCAGACACTCGAACGACGAGGTCGACAGGCTCAGGCCCGGCTCGCCCTCACCCACCAGCATCTCCTCTCCGTCGACCGTCGTCCGGAACGCACCCAGGCCGAGCCGGGCCAGATCGTGCTTCACGAGCTTCAGACCGAGTCGGGCCGCCAAGCGCACACCCGCCGAGTCGCGCTCGCCCGGTCGGTCGATCGCATTGCGCAGGTCGTGCTCGTGCACCACGGTGTCGTAGGTGAGCCCCCAGAACACTCGCGGCGACCCGGCGATCATCGGTTCGAAGACCTCGGCCGACTCCCGCCACTCCTCGACGATCTCGCCCAAGGGACGATTCCGTCGTTCGGCGATCTGGCGGTCGACCCACGGTTGAGAATCGCCGTCGGGTGGCCGACCCGCCGCCAGATCGGTCGCGATTCCCGCGACGTGCGCGAAGAGATCGTGAACGCTCCACTCCGGACAAGCCGGAACCATGATTCGGGAACCGTCCACTTCCAGTTCGGTCGCCAGTTCGGTCATGCGGAGCCTCGCCGCCCGGTACTCGTCGCGTAGTTCGTCGGGATGGTTCATCGGGAAACAACATAGAGTTCCGGCGCGAGGGTGCAACGGACCCGAGTGATCGAGGGTACGCACCGGTGGGAGTCGATCCGCGCCGAGTGCGAGCAACCGGGGGGCGAACGATGGCGAACGGAAGACTCGAGCAGCGAACGGCGATCGTCACCGGCGGCGCCAGTGGCATCGGCGAGGGAACCGTGCGTCGGTTCGTGGAGGAGGGTGCCCGCGTCGTCATCGCCGACGTTCAGGAGGACAGGGGCCGCGCGCTCGCGACCGAACTGGGCGATTCCGCTCGGTTCGTCCGCTGCGACGTCACGCGAGAGGACGACGTTGCCGGAGTGGTCGACGCGGCGATCGAACTCCACGGGCATCTCGACGTCATGTTCAACAACGCCGGAATCGTCGGCGCGGTCGGACGAATCGCCGACACGTCGACGGACAACTGGGACGCCACCGTGGCGATCCTGATGCGTGGCGTGTTCCTCGGCATGAAGCACGCCTCCCGGGTGATGATCGCCCGAGGATCGGGAGTGATCCTCTCGACGGCGAGCACCGCCGGCGTGCTGGGCGGCCTCGGCCCCCATTGCTACACGGCGTGCAAGCACGCGGTGATCGGACTCACGAAATCGGTCGCGTCGGAGTTGGCTCCCCACGGCGTCCGGGTCAATGCGATCGCACCGGGCAACACGGTCACCGACATGACGGCGGCCGTCATGACCGGAGATCCCTCCGACCACGAAACCGCCGCCGGACACATCGCCTCGGGCTCGCTCCTGGGAGTGGCCGGCTTGCCGGACGACATCGCGAACGCCGCCGTGTACCTCGCATCGGACGAGGCCCGCTACGTGACCGGCCACACGCTCGTTCTCGACGCCGGCCAGACGGTGATCGGCGGAGTCGGTCGCTTCCACCAGCAGAAAGCCGGGATCATCCGCGAGGCCGGTCGTCGTGGGTGACGCTCGCCCCTAGAGGGTCGGATCGACGAGCACCTTGACATCGGCGGACTGGCCGCTCGCCAGATCGGCCAGCGCGTCGGCCAGATCGTGAAGACCGACCGTGCGGGTGTGCAACGGTGCGGTACGGAATCGACCATCGGCGATCATGCCCATCACCATGTCGAACTCCTCGTTGGTGTACGCGAGCGCCGCCGTGACGCGAATCTCCTTCACCAACCAACTGGCCGGACTGATCGCCGCCTCGCCGTCGGCGAGACCGATCAGACACATGGCGCCTCCTCGCCGGGCGAGATCGACCGCGCTCTGCACCGCCTTCGGGCGACCCACGCACTCGTAGACGACGTCGGCCCCGAGCCCCTTGGTGAGTTCGGCGACGAGACTCGAGGCCTCCTTGCCCGCGTCGACCACGTGATGGGCGCCGAGTTCGAGCGCGAGCGAGCGGCGGGTCGGATTCGGTTCGACGACGACCACCGTTCCCGCGCCGGCAGCGCGAACCCACTGCAGAGTTCCGAGACCGATGGGACCGGCGCCCTGCACGACGGCGACGTCACCGAGACGCAGTCCACTGCGGCGCACCGCGTGGAACGTGACGGTGGACGGCTCGACCTGCGCGGCTGCCAAATCGTCGAGCCTCGGATCGGTTCGGACCACGCGACTCGCCGCCACGGCGATCCGGGGTCCGAAGCCGCCGTGCGGCGGGGCCAGCGGGTCGCGACCCAGCGCCGACGCGAAGGCCGCGGCGCAGTGGTCGGACTGACCGGCGCGACAGGCCGCGCATCGTCCGCAGGCCGGAGCGACGGCCACCACCACCCGGTCACCCTCGCTCAGCGCGCGCACCGCGGATCCGACCGCCGAGATCGTCCCGCACCACTCGTGACCGCAGATCGCCGGGTGGTACTTCTCGCCGGACACGAACGCGTGGACGTCGGTGCCGCAGATTCCGCAGAACGCGATGTCGACGACCACTCCCTCGTCGGCCGGGGTGGGCTCGGGGAACTCCAACAGGTCGACGCGGCGAAGGCCGGTGATCAGGGCGACACTTTGGTTCGAGGCCACGGCGACTCACGGTACCGCAGTCGTCCTCTATGGTTCGCCCAACTCGTCGAAACGATTCACCCGATCGAATCCCAGGAGACAGCCATGACCCTCATCGCCATCGAAGCCGCCATTCGCATCACCGATCCCGCCCGGCGCGACGAGGCCGTCGCCGCCTCGGTGGAGTTCCAGAGAGCCACTCGCGACGAGGAGCCCGGATGTCTCGTGTACTGCTTCGCCGCCGATCCCGTGGAGGCCGACCTGATCCAGGTGTACGAACTCTGGGAGAACGAGGCCACGCTGGCCGCCCACTTCGAGCATCCGAACTACCTCGGGATGCGCGACCTGCTCGGTCGGTTCGGACTGAAGTCCGCGGTGAGTCGAAAACTCCGCATCGATCGAACCGCGCCGGTGTACGGACCCGACTTCAAGGCCTCGGCGAACTTCGACTGAAAGGTTCGGCTGAAAGGTTCGACCGGCGTCAGGTGCCCGGCATCAGGAACGGTTCCAGGGCCGACAGAGTACGACCCTCGGCGCGGAGACCGTCGATGATGCACCGGTCGATGTGGCGGTGGATCAATCTCATCCGCGCCTCCTGGTACAGCCCGAACGCCAGACCCTTGCGGGCCCGATGGGCGGTCACCTTCATGCCGGCCTGAACCCTCGGCAGGTTGGCCATGTCCTGTTCGAAGACGTCGGCCAACTGTCCCATCCCCAACGCGTCGTGCCACGACTGCTCGAGTTCCAAGCGTTGCACCGGCGCCGGAGCCGGACGCTCTTGTCCGTCCGGCACGGGCATCATGCGGATGACGTCCATGAAACAGGTGTCGGGGGTCCGACCGGGTCGCCAGCGGTAGACGAGCGACTGACCGATCCCCGCCCACGGCGCAAAGGCGGGAAAGAGGTGGTACAGGTGCGCGTCCAACATCTCCGAATCGGACACCTTCGACAGGTCCACTCCGAACATCGGCCCCATCACCGCCCGGAACATGTCGGCGACCACCTCGCGTGCGGTCGAACCCTCGGGCACCGTGACGGTTCCCTTGGTCGCCCGCGCGGAGAACTTCATGTACGCGTCGGCCACCTGTTGTTCCGACAACGATTCGAGGTGCGGACTCTGGACTCCGAAACCGTTCACGAACCGCGTGACGAACGGCGACTCCGGCCAGATCGAGTACTCGCTGTTGGAGTCGGCCGCGAACTCCAGGATCTGCGGGTGCGTGGCGATGACGTGATAACCCTCGGCGAAGGCCTCCATGCACGCCTTCCAGTTGGCGGGAACCTCCTTCACGGCGTGGAAGGCCTTGTAGCGGCTCGACATGTCGAAGTCCTGCTCGAAGTGCTCGACCAACTTCGACGCCACGCGATGGAACGGTTCGGCGTCGGGGTCGAGATTGACGAACACGAAACCGCACCAGACGGCCACCTGCGCCTGTGGCAGACACGAGTCGGGTTGCTGCCAGACCTGCGGAAAATCCCACTCGGCCGGGAGTTCGACGAGGTTGCCGTCGAGGTCCCAGCGCCAACCGTGGAACGGGCAGCGGAACGACGCGACACGTCCGTCGTCGGTTCGCAGTTTCGTTCCGCGATGCAGGCACGAATTGTGGTAGGCGCGCACGTCCCCCGCCTTGGTGCGCACGACGATCACCGATTGATCGGCCACGTCGTAGACGACGTGATCTCCCGGTTGCGAAACCTCGTCGACGTGGCACGCCATCTGCCACGTTCGGGACCACATGTGCTCGTTCTCCAGGGCGGCGAACTCCGGCGACGTGTAGCGAAACTTCGGCACGTCGGCCCAACCCTGGAACGACGCCGAATGATCCCGCAACGACACCGGAACCTCGCGGGTGTCGGCCGCCAGGAGATCCTGCACCGACGGTCCGGGACTGCGCGCCGAACCCCAGTCGTCACGGCGGGAGGTCGTCGACACGATCAGGCTTTCTCGAAGAGGTCGCGAGCCGACTTGTAATCCGCTTTGCCGTTGGGGGCGCGAGGCACCGTGGCGACGAACACCAACTGCTTGGGAACCTTGTAACTCGACAACTTGGTCTTGGTGTGCGCGATGACGTCGTCACCGGTGGTCGCGGCCGCACCCTCGGCGAGCGAGGCTACGCCGACGACCCGATTGCCGTACTTCTCATCGGGAACCCCGAACACCAGACAGTCGGCCACCGCGGGATGAGTCTTCACGGCCTCCTCGACCTCCTCGGGGAACACCTTCTCGCCGGCGGTGTTGATGCAGTTCGATCCGCGACCGAGCAGCGTGATGGTGCCGTCGGCCTCCACGATCGCCATGTCGCCGGGGAACGAATAGCGAACACCGTCGATTTCACGGAAGGTGCGCGCCGACTTCTCCGGGTCCTTGTAGTAGCCGAGCGGAACGTTGGCACCGGACACCGCCACCAGACCCTGTTCACCCGAACCAGGAACGACCTCTTTGTCGTCGGGACCGAAAACCTTCGTGTTCGGCATGGCGCCGAAGCGCGCGGTGGTGTTGACGTTGTCCTTGGTCGCGACGGTCTGGGCCATGCCACCCTCGCTCGAGCCCAGGATGTCCATCACCATGGCGCCGGGAATGTGCTCGAACACACCGGCCTTGACGTCGGCCGAGAACATGGCGCCGGTCGACACGATGGTGGTGATCGACGAGGTGTCGTAGGGAGCACCACCCGCCGCCTTCTCGCGAAGAGCGTTCATCATCGGTCGGGCAAAGGCGTCGCCCACGATCACCAACGTGGAGATCCGGTGCTTCTCGGCGGCCCGGAACATCTCGTGGGCATCGAACGAACGACCCTCGAGCAACACGACCTTGCCCGCCATCAGGTGAGGCAACAGGGCTCCCAACCAGACACCGGTTCCGTGCATCAAGGGACAGGCCGGAGTGGCGGTCGGCTGACCCATCATCTGGTGCACCACCTTGGCGGTTCCCACCACTTCCTCCACCGACTGGAGGGGCGGCCGACCCATCGGGCCGGTGTAGAAGGCGAGGAATCCCTCGGTGAAGTTCCCGAGCTCGTACATCACGCCCTTGGGCATCCCCGTGGTGCCGCCGGTGTAGAGCATGTACAGATCGTTCTTGTCGCGCTCGATCCGAGCGGCCGGTTGGTGCGCGCCGAGAACCGACTCCCACGACACCGCTCCGGGCACTCCCGCCGACGGCCCGTCGGACACCTCGATGAGCAACTTCAGGAGCGGCAGGGAATCCTTCACCCGCGCGATCCGGTCGCCGAGGCTGGAGTGGAACACCACCGCCTCGCAGTCGGCGTTCTCGAGCAGATACCTCAGTTCGTCGTCGAGGTACCGGTAGTTCACGTTCACCGGGGTGACCCGATTCTTGAACGCCGCGTATTGCGTGACGAGATACTCCGGCGAGTTGTACATGAACATCCCGACCTTCGAGCCCGTCCCGAGACCGTGGGCCGCGTAGGCCGTCGCGAGACGCGCCGCCGCGTCGTCGTACTCCGCCCAGGTGACCTCGCGATCGCCGCAGACGACCGCCACCGCGTCCGGGAAGGTGTCGGCGTGGGCCTCGAAAATGTTGGCGAAGGTGAGCATGATTCTCCTCGGGTTTCTCGGATTTCCCGCCGTGCGTCCGACGGATCGCTGTTCCGCGCCGGGGACGACTCTCGATTCCTGACTCCGCCCCGACCGGATCCCCGGACAATACTCCCGTTTTTTCGCACGTTCCCCAGCGGAGGTGGCTGGTCGACGAACGATGGACGGCGACGCGCGACGGGTGGATAATGACCCGGTGACCGCCACCGACCCGGACCTCGCCCGCTCGCCGGGCATCTCGTACCAGCAGCTCCTGGATCTCGACTCCCGGCCGGTTCCCCCCGTGCTTCGCCTCGAGTCGCCGCGCGATTTCGGCGATCACGACGTGTCGATCGACCGATACGTCTCCCGTCGCTACCACGACCTCGAGAAGGAGCGACTGTGGAGACGCGTGTGGCAGTACGCGTGTCGCGAGGAGCACATTCCGACTCCCGGCGATCATCACGTCTACGAGATCTGCGATCAGTCCTACGTGGTCGTGCGGCAACCCGACATGTCGATCAAGGCGTTTCCCAACGCTTGCCTTCACCGCGGTCGACAACTGAAGGATCACGACGGACACTGCTCCGAGATTCGCTGCTCGTTCCACGGCTTCGCCTGGGCCCTCGACGGATCGCTCGCCGATGTTCCCGCTCGCTGGGACTTCCCCCAGGTGGACCGACGGCGCGACGACGACTTCCGGCTGCCCGAATGCCGAGTGGGCACCTGGGCCGGTTTCGTGTTCGTGAATCCCGACCCCGACTGCGCGCCGCTCGAGCACTTCCTCGCCGATCTGGCCCCCCAGTTCGAGATCTGGAACCTCGCCGACCGGTACGTCGAGGCTCACGTCACCAGGGTCATCGACGCCAACTGGAAGATCGCCCAAGAGGCCTTCTGCGAGGCCTACCACGTGAACGCGACCCACCCCCAGATCCTCTACTACCTCGGCGACACCAACTCCCAGGTCGATGTCTGGGATCACTGCTCTCGCGTGATCACTCCGGCCCTCACCCCGAGTCCACTCCTCTGGTACGAGGTGAGCGAGGACGAGATGATGCGATCGATGCTCGACGTGCGCGCCGATCAGGACACTCCCGTCAGCGTTCCCGAGGGAAGCACCGCTCGCGCCACCGCGGCCGAGATGGCCCGGTCCCGTTGGCGCCCGATCGTCGGCGATCGCGTCGACGACATGAGCGACGCCGAACTGATGGACAGCATCGACTACACGCTGTTCCCGAATTTTCATCCGTGGGGGGCGTTCAACAGAATCGTCTACCGGTTCCGTCCGAACGGTGACGATCACCGATCCTCGATCATGGAGGTTCTCTTCCTCTCGCCCTTCGCCGGGGATCGTCCGCCGCCGGCGACCCGACGCGACCTGAGTGTCGACGAACCATGGACCAACGCCCGCGAACTCGGCTCGCTGGCCAAGGTGTTCGACCAGGACGTGTTCAACATGGCCCAGGTGCAACGGGGGCTCGAAACCACCCGCAAACCGGGGGTGACGTTGTCGCGCTACCAGGAGAGCAAGATCCGCTGGCTGCATCGACTGCTCGACGAATGGGTGGGTGAGTGATGCGCGGGTTGGTGCACCCCTTCACCAAGGCGCTCTACGAAATCGACGACGAGGGCAACGTCGTGGTGAGCAAGGACGGAATCTCCGGAGTGTTCACCACGGGTGGTCGTCATCTGCGTGGCGAGCTTCGCGAGTGCGACCCCCAGATGTGCGGGTGGGTCGGAGGACCACAGGTCGCCAATCATCGCCTCAGTGATGCTCGTGGCGAGTCGCCCCGGGCGTGACCATTCCCCTCCCCGAGCCGACCGCGACGACGCCCCGGGTTCTGGTCGTCACCGGCGGTCACCCCTTCGAAGCCGAACCCTTCTTCGCGATCTTCGACGAGATCGGTCTCGAGCGATGGACTCGCGCCACGCGACCGACCGTCGGCCACGACGTGGTGGTCTTCTACGACATGCCCGGCCTGCGCTTCACGGGCGGCGACCCACCGGTCGAGTTTCGCCAACCGACCGACGAGGACGTGAAGGTTCTCGACGAGCTGCGCGCCGCCGGAACCGGACTCGTCTTCCTGCACCACGCCATCGCCGGTTGGCCGAGTTGGGACGCCTACGCCGAGCTCGTCGGGGGGCGCTTCCACTATCGACCGGCCACCCTGCGCGGAGTCGAGTATCCGGATTCGGGGTACGTGTTCGACGTCGAGCACACCGTCACGTTGATCGACCCGGGCCATCCCGTGTGCGAGGGACTACCCGACCGATTCCAACTGGTCGACGAGCTCTATTGCTTTCCGGTGTTCGAGGGCGACGTGATGCCCCTCATGCGAACCTCGTACCCCGTCGACGATGCGTCTCGTTTCTCGTCGGCCGATCTGGCCGTCCGTGGCCGATTCGGTTCGAACGAGGGTTGGACGCATCCTCCGGGCAGTGCGCTCGTCGCGTGGGCCAAGGCGGCGGGAAGATCGCCGGTCGTCTATCTACAGTTCGGCGACGGGCCGGAAACCTACGTCGACCCCAACTTTCGTCGAGCACTGCGCAACGCGATCGACTGGTCGGCCGGTCAGTCGGCCCGGGATTGGGCCCGGACGCACGATCCGTCGGTCAGGTCCAGGAATCCCAGCGGATGAACTTCTCGGCCGGCACCCGCTTGGCCGGCTTGAAGTCGGTCCCGATCGTGTGCGCGATCGGGAAGAGGCCGGCCTGGGTGTACTGGTCGAAGGGAATGCCGAGCAGATCGGCCGCTTCGCGTTCGTTCGGTAGGTGGAGCGTGGTCCACGCCGACCCGAGGCCGCGTTCCCGGAGAGCGAGCATGAAACTCCAGACCGCCGGCAACAGCGAGCCCCACGACGAGGCCTGAACGAACGCCGGAGTGCCGGTGTCGAGCCGTCCGGCGATGAGCGGAATCATCAGGACCGGGACCCGATCGAGGACATCGGCGAGATAGGTGGCCGAATCCAGGATCCGCTCGCCTTGGTCGTCCCGACGGGGACGGTTCGGATCGTTGATGTAGGGGTAGAAGTTGGCGCGGTACATGTCGGCGAGCGCCTTCTTCTTGGCCGCATCCTCCACGAACAACCACCGCCAACCCTGCATGTTCGAACCGGTGGGAGCCTGGTGCGCGATCTCGACGCATTCCACCAGGACCTCGCGCGACACCGGACGTTCGAGATCGAGGCGCTTGCGGACCGCCCGGGTCGTGGTGAGCACCTCGTCGGCACTGAGTCCGAGTCGTTCCGTCGCCTCGCTCATGAATCGTCGTCCTTTCGGGTTCGTTCGGCGATCCACTCCGCCGTCGCGCGACCCATCTTGGCCCCGTCGTAACCGATTCGCTGGGTCGGAACCACCTTCAGGACCACTCGTCGAGGCGAATCGAGAAACTCGCGGAACGCCCTCGCCGCCGAATTGTCGCCTCCGTTGATCGCCTCGGCGAGTTCCCTGTAGAACCAGTCCTTCGTCGGCCGATCGTCGAGCACCTCGCAGGTGCCCTTCCAGGTGACCGCCTTGTTGCGTGGCAACGGCGAACCGGTGGAAGTGACCACCACGCACACCCGCGGGTCGCGCCGGACGGCCGCGATCCGCGCTCGTTGTCCCGACGCCGTGAGCCAGAAGCATCCGTCTCGCCAGACGTACGACATGATCACTCCGACCGGCCAACCCTCCTTGTTGGACCAGATGAAGGTGCACTCGTTGTGGGCGAGCAGCAGGCGTTGCTCGACGTCCGAATCGAGACCGTAGACCGTGACGTCCTCGTAGTTCTCCGGATGCTCGCTCCCCCGACCCTCGTCGTGTGGACCACCACTCCCGATCGTCTGGTTCATCGACCCTCCGTCCCTCTCGTCACGCCACCGATCATCCCAGAGCCTCTCCCATCGACGCCCCCGACCGGGCTCCGGGCCGTTCCCGATAGCCCATCTTTCCCCGGTCCCCGGTGCCGACCCCACCCGGCGATCCGGTTACCGTTGCGCCGTGAGCACCTTCCCGCCGCCCATCGAGGACTTCACCCGCGACGCCAAGGCCTGGCTGGAGGCCAACGCCGAGTACCGGAGCGGCGGCAGCGACGACAAGGAGCTCGTCTGGGGCGAGGGAGAGTTCTCGGTGTCGGTCTTCCACTCGTTGTCGTTCGACGAGGAGAAGGCGCTACTCGAACGGGGCAAGGCCTGGATCCAGAAGAAGGCCGAGCGCGGCTTCCACGCCATCGCGTCCCCGGTCGAGCACGGGGGCCTCGGATACCCACGGGCCTACTCGCGGGCGTTCTCGAAACTCGAATCGTTGTTCGTCACCCCGACCGGTCACGAGACGCTCTCGGTGACGGTGGGCCTGATCGCTCCGACGATCGCGATGTACGGCACCGATCAACAGAAGACCGACTTCGTCGGTCGTTTCCTCGCGACGCGCGATCTGTGTTGCCAGTTGTTCTCCGAGCCGGGAGCGGGCAGCGATCTCGCCTCGCTCGGTTGTCGCGCCGAGCGCGACGGTGACGAGTGGGTGTTGAACGGCCAGAAGGTCTGGAGTTCGGGAGCCCAGTTCTCCGAATGGGGCGAACTCATCGCCCGCAGCAATCCCGACGTCGTGAAACACAAGGGGATGACCGCGTTCATCATTCCGATGAACCTGCCGGGCATCGAGATTCGACCGATCAAGCAGATGAGCGGAGGCTCGTCGTTCAACGAGGTCTTCTTCAACGACGTGCGCATCCCGGACTCCATGCGACTCGGACCCGAGGGCGAGGGCTGGAAGGTGGCGCTGACCACCCTCGGATTCGAACGCGACCACTCCGGCGACGGCGGCGGGGGCGGTTCGCGGGTGGGAGGTTCGTGGCGTCAACTGATCGCCACCGCGCGTGCGATGGGCGTCACCGCCGACCCGGTGTTGCGCCAGGATCTCGCCAAGGCCTACACCCATTTCCGCATCGAGGGTTTCGTGAACCGTCGGGCCGCCGACCTGCGTCGGGCGGGCGCCGCGCCGGGCCCGGAAGGATCCCTCGGCAAGTTGATCTGGACCGAGGGAATGACCATGGTGTCCGACGTCGTGTCGAAAATCCTCGGTGCGTCCCTCGTCGCCGACACCGAGGAGTGGGGCACCTTCGAATGGGGCGAACACGTGCTCGGTGCGCCCGGTTACCGAATCGCTGGCGGATCCGACGAGACTCAGCGCAACATCATCGGCGAACGCGTGCTGGGACTTCCCGGCGACGTGCGCGTCGACAAGGACGCGGCGTGGAAGGACACCCGCCGCTGAAGACCTCGTGAGAGCGCCACGGACTCACATCCGCCTCACGTCGCCGCAAGGCGGGCGCACAACGACAATCGAGTCGACTCGGGTCGGCTCGCCGAAGGGGGCTCATCAATGGATCTCGGACTGAAGGGCAAGAAGGCTCTCGTCACCGGAGCAACGAAGGGACTCGGTCGGGCGATCGCCGAGACCCTCCTCGACGAGGGTGCCGCGGTCGCCATCTGTGCGCGCAACGCCGACGAGGTGGCGGTCGCGGTGGACGAACTCTCGAAGCGCGGTCAGATCGTCGGGGCGTCGGTGGACGCCGGGGACAGCGCGGCGTTGCGCGCGTGGGTGTCCTCGTCGGGCGAACAACTCGGGGGCATCGACGTTCTGGTGCACAACACCTCCGGTAAGCCGGCCCGCAAACTGGAGGGCTGGATCAACAACTTCAACGTCGATCTGTTGGCATTGGTTCACGCCGTCGAGGCCGCCACACCGTTCCTCGCCAACGGAGGCGGGTCGGTCATCAGCATCGGAACCACCGCGACCGCCGAACACTTCGGTCCCGGCTCGGGTAGCTACTCGGCCCTGAAGGCCGCCGTCACCAACTGGACCCTCGGGCAGGCGCAGGTTCTCGGAGCCCAGGGCATCCGGTGCAACGTGGTGTCACCCGGACCGATCTTCGTGCCGGGTGGCGACTGGGACATGATCAAGCAGCACATGACCCCGTTCTTCGAGGCCACCGAGAAGGGGCACCCCGGTGGACACATGGGTGTGCCGTCCGATGTCGCCGACGCGGTGGCGTTCCTGGCCAGTGACCGGGCCCGACACATCAACGGCGTCAATCTGACCGTCGACGGTGGCTTCCTGAAGCGCGTCGATTACTGACGACCGGGCGAATCGGGAGGCACGGCAATGAGCGGACAGCGAATCGACGTCCTTCTCGTGGCCGGAGGCAAGTACCACGACATCGATTTCGCCCGTCGCGAGTTGCTCGGTCTGCTCGCCGAGCACGACGAGTTTCGTGTTCGGGTTCAACCCGACTACGAGGACACGTCGCCACTGAAGCGCTCGACCATCCTCGTGTCGTACACCTGCGACGTGAGACCGAGCGAACGAGCGCAGGACGAGATTCGTGCCTGGGTGCAGAACGGAGGTCGTTGGGTCGCCCTGCACGGAACCAACTCGGCACTCACGCTGGGGGGCCCGAACGGGGTCGACTCGCCGAGGGTGTTCCCGACGTGGGCCGAAACACTCGGCAGTCAGTTCGTGGCGCATCCCCCGATCCAGCCCTACCGCGTGGAACCGAGCTCGCCCGACCATTGGCTGGTGGCGGGTATCGATCCGTTCGACACCGACGACGAGTTGTACCTCTGCGAGTACCACGACCGAGAGTCCCTGCAACCGCTGTTGCAGACCACCTGGCGCGGGGAGGCAACCGGTTTCGTGGAGCACGATTGGAGCGACTGCGACCCGACTCACCTCGTGATGTACCTGCGCCCACTGGGTTCGGGCTGCGTTCTCTACAACACTCTCGGACACTGCCGGGGCCACTACGACATGAGCCCGGTGCTCGACTACTACCCGCGCGTCGAGAGATGCTCGTGGGACAACCCCGCCTACCATGAACTCCTTCGTCGTTCGCTTCGTTGGGCGCGCGGCGACCAGTAG
>Ga0172372_10001875_pt1 | contig 32339 bp, 33 predicted proteins | sample LakKiv5m_2_FD_114544 | JGI IMG/M metagenome (GOLD analysis project Ga0172372, IMG submission 114544) | Freshwater microbial communities from Kabuno Bay, South-Kivu, Congo - kab_092012_9.5m | ecosystem: Environmental > Aquatic > Freshwater > Lake | place: Democratic Republic of the Congo... | reverse complement strand
GCGCTTGCTGGCCACTCTACGACCGGGTGATGTGTTGCTGGTGGAAGGGCACAGCCGCGTCAGCAGCGCCATCAAATATCTGACGCAGTCCACCTGGTCGCACGCGGCTCTCTACGTGGGCGATGCATTGGTCACGGCTGGCAAAGTACCTTCATCCTCAGACCACTGTTTCGTCGAAGCCGACACGGTGCAAGGCGTGCGCAGTGTGGGCATCCAGGAATTTACCGGGCTGCACACCCGCATCTGTCGACCCGCGGGTCTGAGCCCGGTCGAATGTGCGCAAGTGGCGGCCTTTGCCATTGCGCGCATCGGCAGCCCGTACGACTTGCGCAATGTGTTGGATCTGGCGCGTTACCTGCTGCCCACACCGCCGGTGCCGCAACGCTTTCGGCGCAAACTGCTGGCGCTGGGTAGCGGCGATCCGACCCGGGCGATCTGTTCAACGCTGATTGCACAGGCGTTCCAGTCCATCCACTATCCCATTCTGCCCATCACCGTGTTCCAGAACGACGACCGACCCGACTGCCCGGCGTGCGTCAAAGAAGTGCTTCTGGTACGCCACCACAGCCTGTTTGCACCGCGCGACTTTGACGTGTCGCCGTATTTTCAGGTGATCAAACCCACGATCGAAGCGGGGTTTGACTTTCATGCCTTGCGTTGGGGCGACGCAGACTTGCTTATTTCTTGAGGTCGTCTGACGACGTTTCGTCCATGCCCTTGGCGTAGGCCTTCATGGCCTGGCTCAGAAACGGGATTTGCAGGCTGAAATTTTTGCAGCCTGAACACATCAGCAGATGCACTTTCAGGCTGATTTTTTCAGACAAGGACAGCGGCCGCTCCTGTGCCTGCGAAATCAGCTGGGTGGCTCGCTGGCAATTCATCATGCGCGCTCTCCCTTCAGGAACCAGCTGTTCTCAAGACACTCGCGCAGCCGCACGCGTGAGCGATGCAACATCACGTTGAGATTGGTGGTGGTGATGCCGACCGTGCTGCAAATTTCAGCCATGTCGAGCTCTACAAATTCTTTCATCATGAACACCCGCGCCTGGTTGCCGGGCAAGGCCTCCAGGCAGGTTTCAAAAATTTTCCAGAACTGGTGCTGGTGCAAGGAGGCTTGCGGGTTGCCCCAGCTGGCGGGCCTTTCGTCGTCCTGCCAATGCCCTTTTGCGTCGAACAGCTCTGAGTAGTCTTCGTATTCTTCATCCTCGTGCAGCAAGCTGCTGGCGTTCACCATGCGCTGCTTTTGACGCAAGGTATCGGCAATCTTGTTTTTGAGGATGGCAAACACCCAGGTTTTCAGTGCGGCACGTCCGGCAAATGATTTGGCATTTTTGAGCGCCCCCACCAATGCTTCCTGCACCGCGTCCTCGGCCGCGTGGCTGTTTGACAGCTGCAGCGTGGCAAATTTGAGCATCTGCTGGCGCAGGTCGTTCAAAAAGGCGGTGTCGGACAGGATCGCGGTATCGGTCACGACAGATTCAGCGCCATCGCGGGGATGAGTGGAGCGCATCAACGGTGTCCTCTGGAAGTCAATTCATTTTTGGCTGCGCTGTAACTGGCGACGCAATAAGGTACCAGATAATTCAACAGCACGTGTGGCCAGGATACGCCCGCACCCATCAGAATGTACTCGCCCTGATTGACCCCGTTCAGCACCGTCCCGACCACCACGGAAATGCGGATCGAATTTTTGACAATGTGGCCGGTGCAGGCCAGACGGATCAGCGCATCCATTCCATGCTCCTGCGGCTTTTTACATCACGGTATTTCATCACGGTGCCCTTCCCTGCAATGACGACGGTATCGACGCCCTGGCGTGCGAAAACTTTGCAATGAAACGTCGGTCAATCCAGTCTTTCCAGAGCCACACCCACGCCCCCTGGGCCGACCAGCGACCCCAGGATGCTACCGCGTAGCGCGGCCCACAAGAAATCAAATAAAGTGAACGTGCTCTGGGTCGATACGCCCTCAGGGGTCCGCCGTTGAGCGCGGCCAACAAGTTGGCCGCCAGCACCGGCCCCGCGCGCACCGCATGTACCCCCGAACGCGCCAGCGTCACGTCGCTGCGTGAACACACGTCGCCTGCTGCGAACACATTTGGATGCGACACGCTGCGATGAAATTTGTCCACCACAACATAGCCGTGCGCGTCCAACGTCAATTGCGATCTTCCCAGCCAGGCGCTGGCGCGCGCACCCGTCGCAGCCAAAACCCGATCTGAGGGTACAAGTTGCCCATCGGCCAACAACACGCCGTCTTGCGTACCCACACCGCGCGCCAAATGCACCCGTACCCCGGCGCGCTCGGCGATGCGCTGCAGCCGGCTTTGAACACCGTTGGAATGACCCGGCAACAACCCTGCGTCTGAGGCCACCAGATTCACCGTACCGCGTACTCCCTGGCTGGTGAAGGCGTGTTGCGCCGCCAGTGCCAGCTCGACACCAGCTGCTCCGCCGCCAACTACCACCAAACGGAAATTGGCGTGTTGCCGCGCTTGTGCCACGATCTGCGGCCAGCTGGAAAAAAATGCATCCAGGGGTTTGACCGGCAACAATGTGTCGCCCAGGGTTTCCAGCCACGAGGTGTCGGTTTCACTGCCAATGTCCAGCGACACCACGTCGTAACCGATCTGCCCCCCTGCGCCAACACCACACAGGCGCGCGTGGCATCCAGACCCACCACCTGATCGATGCGCAGACGGACACCCGCCGCCTGCGCCAAGGCCTCTAGATCAATGCGACATTGATCGCGGGTGTAGTGCCCTGCCACCCACCCCGGCAACATGCCCGAGTAGTTTTGAAAACGCGACGGCGTGATCAACACCACGTTCAGCCCGGCGGGACGTCGAACCGCCAACGCGCGCAAGACCGACAAATGTGCGTGGCCACCACCAACAAGAATCAGTCTGTGCGTCATGAGTGTGCAAAGTCAAAGTGAACAGCTCTGTCGTGGTGGGTGCCAGATTGCTTACAGATGGGTGCTCTGCCTTGGGTTGTCGACGCGCCGGTGTGTAAGAAATGTTCAGCCGGCCCGACTACCGCTTTGAAAGCTCCGGATCGGCCGGGTCTTTCATACCCATTTTTGAGGAGTTTCACCATGCCTTCATTGTCCAGCACACTCACCAAAGCCCTCGCCATGGCGGTCGTCACCACCGCCGCCCTGGGCGGGTGTTCGATGATGTGTCGCGCCTGCAGCGGTAACAAATGTGGTGCCAAATCCACCATGCAAAAGTGTGGCGCGTGCAAAGCCAAGTGTGGCGCCTGCGCAGCCAAATAAGCGCCTGCAGCGCCACTGGCGTTCGCAGTCGGATCAAGACATGGCGCGCGCAGTGCAGCAGGCCCAGGCCAGCGTCAGCGCCTTTGCACAGGCTACCGCTACCCACGGCTCGTTGATCCAGAACTGGGTGGCCGGGCAGGAGGTGGTGCAATACGCGCACTATCCCGCCAACGACGTGGTGGATGTGCGCAGCGGCGCGCAGTTTTACTACCACGCACACCGCGACGGCGACCAGGAACATGGTCATCTGCATCTGTTCTGGCATGCCAGCGCATCGGGCCAGCGACGCTATTTCAGGCGCGGCAAGCCGCGCTGGAATCGCACCGCACCAACGCATCTGCTGGCGATCTCGCTGGACGCGCGCGGCTTGCCGGTGGGGCTATTCACCGTGAACCAGTGGGTGACCGACGGTCACTGGCTGGATGCGGTCACCACACTGGCATGCGTGGACCGGTTTGCACTGGGCCAGGTGAAAGGTTACGAAGATAGCTGTCAGTGGTTGAACGGGTTTGTGCGCATGTACCGGCCCTTGATTGCATACCTGCTGGTTCAGCGTGATCGGCGCCTGGCACGCCGCACCGACCCGGCGCAAGCACGGCAAGACCATGCACTGGAGATATTGAGCCACTGCCCCATCCACTGGGCCGCTGACCTGGACGCCATGCAAGCGCAGTGGCAGCGACGCAGCGCTTCAACCTAACGTGAACAACTTGACGAAAGACTTTCATGATGCATCTCACAAAAACGATTTTTGCGGCATGGCTGGCGCTTGGCGCCGCGGTCAGCTTCGCGCTGGACTTGGCACCGTATTCCTCAGCGACACTGGCGCAGGCGCAGCAGTCCGGCAAGCCGGTCGCGCTGCACTTTCACGCGGACTGGTGTCCCACGTGTCGCGCGCAAACCCAGGTGCTCAATGACCTGAAACGGGAGACGGGGCTGGACGTGACCGTGCTGGTGGCCAATTACGACACAGAAAAAGAGCTCAAACGCCGCTTCAATGTGCGCGCACAGTCCACACTGGTGGTGTTGCGTGGCGACAAGGAAACCTACCGGGTTGTGGGAGACACCTCACCTGCAGCAATCCGTGGCGCCTTGAAATCGGCCCTGTGAAGGCGGCCGCCCCATGTCTCTGACCTTGTCGGTACCGCAAATTGGTTTGAGTCTGGCCGCCGGTGGCCTGACCACACTGTCACCCTGCGTTTTTCCGCTGCTGCCCCTGGTGCTGGGCGGCGCGCTTCAGGGGCATCGCCTTGCACCGGTCGCCATGGGCATGGGCATGACTGGCTCGTTTGCGCTCATTGGCATGGCGCTGGGTGCCCTTGGCCCCGCGCTGGGGCTTGATGCAGAGGCCGTGCGTAGCGGCGGTGCAGCGTTGTTGATCGCCTTTGCGCTGGTGCTGCTGGTGCCTGCGCTTGGCGAACGTTTTACCCAGTGGATGTTGCCGATTGCCAGCTCAGCCAACGCGGCCTCCAGCCGACTCGATGGCGGCTCGCTGCTGGGCGCGCTGCTGCTGGGCGGCGTGCTCGGGCTGGTCTGGAGCCCTTGTTCTGGCCCATTGTTGGGGTCTGCGCTGACGCTGGTGGCCAGCGAAGGTGGCGTGCTGCGCGGCGGTGTGGTGCTGGGCATTTTTGGCTTGGGCGCCGCCTTGCCCCTGGTGGCGGTGGCGTACGTCTCGCGCCGGGGCTTTGTCACCGTACGCGACTGGGTGCTGACACGCATGGCGGCGGTCCGCACCGGCTTTGCCGTGCTGCTGGGCGCCATGGGGGTGGCCATCCTGACCGGGGGCGACAAGTGGCTGGAGGCCCGTGTCCTGGCGTGGTTGCCCGATGCCTGGGTCAACCTGAGCGTGGCGTTATGAGCACACTCCAGGGCGTCGTCGGCTGTCAACGGTGGGGACGGCAGTCAGAGCGCGGTGCGACGGGCAACGCCACTGACGTGGTGCGCCGCCTGCCCAACCGTGATGCATGGGCTGCCCAGTGGGAAGAGCACATGCGCGCACCGGTTTGGGCGCAGCCAGCGCTGACGCCCGCCCAGTTCAAGACCGTGCCGTGGACGCGCCAACCCCTGCCGACGGTGACCGCCCTGGGGCTAAATCCGTGGCTGCCGCCGTAGCGTGGGCGACGACGACATTGCGCTCTACGCCGATAAATCCCGCAGCACCCCGGTGCTGACCTGGTACGGTCTGCGCCAGCAAGCCGCGCGTGAGCAAGAAGACGACGGCAGTTTCCGCCCCGATCGCTGCCTGGCAGACTTTGTAGCACCGACTGAAATTGCTATCTCAAATGGAGCTACTATTCCATACGATACAAGGGCCGTAGGCAAAAACAGTTTCAAAGATTACATGGGTGTTTTCGCCGTCACGACCGGGCTGGGCATCGATAAAAAAGAGACGCAACTCATCGCAGCACACGACGACTACAACGCCATCCTGCTCAAGGCGCTGGCCGACCGGCTGGCCAAAGCGTTTGCCGAATGCCTGCACCACTAGGTGCGCACCGACCTGTGGGGTTACGCGCCCGGCGAGGCGTTGAGTCCAGCTGAACGGGTATCTGAAAAATACCAAGGCATTCGCCCCGCCCCCGGCTATCCAGCGTGCCCGGACCACAGCGTCAAAAAAGACATGTTTGCGCTGCTGCAATGCGACGACATCGGCACGACGTTGACCGAAAGCCTGGCCATGAGTCCGACCGCCAGCGTCAGCGGCTTTTACATCGGCCACCCGCAAGCGAGGTATTTCAACATTGGGCGCATTGGCGACGACCAGTTGCAGGACATGGCGGTACAACGTGGTGTGGCCGCTTCAGACTTGCAACGTCTGCTGGCACCCCATCTGTAACCAAGGCCGGCATGAACAAGCAGATCAATCGGCCTGAAGTGATTCCTCTTCCTAAAACCGGATCCCATTGCGTCCGGCTTCCTTGACCCGGTACATGGCAGCGTCGGCCCGGTTCAACAGATCATCACGCGGCGTTTCATTTCCCATGAACAGTTTCACGCCAATGCTGGCCGTGCAGCAATGTTCGATTTTGACGCTTGCATGCCCCTCCACAGTGCGATCAAGCAAATAGGGGGCAGCCAGTGACCGCCGGATTTTTTCGGCAATCTCCTGTGCCTGCGCCTTGGCTTGCGACGGCTCGTTATCCAGCTCCATCAACACGACGACAAACTCATCCCCGCCAACACGGGCCACTGTGTCGATTTGGCGAACGCAAGCACACAGACGCCGCGCCACCTCCATCAGCAACAAGTCGCCCACCTGATGCCCCTGCTCATCGTTGAGCGGCTTGAAGTTGTCCAGATCCAGCACCAGCACAGCGCCGTAGCGCGCGCTGCGCTGGCTTGCGGCCATCGCCTGCGTCAGGCGGTCGCCCAGCATGCGCCGGTTGGCCAATTTGGTCAGCGGGTCATGCAAGGCCTGCTGTTGCACTTCTTCTTCGAGTCGCCGGGTCTCGCTGATGTCAATAAATCCCCATAGCGATTCCCCCAATTGATGGTCCAGCATGCAGCCGCTGACATCAACCCAGATGTGTTTGCCGTCCTTGCGCACGTGTTCAATTTGTGCCCGGCACACCTTGTTCGCTGCGAGCATCGGATACGCCGCTGCACCAAACGTCTGATAGGCGGCCTCGCTAGGATAGTTTTTGCGGGTTGGCGTGCCGACAAGCTCACCAACGCCATAACCCAGCAATTGCTCAAACGCCGGGTTGGCCCAGACGATCTTGCGCTCACGCACCGTGACGATGCCAATCGACAGGTTGGTAAGAATCGCCCGCTGTTGATGCAACAGCTTGTCAATGATTTGGGCACTGCGAATGCGTTCGGTTACATCCGTTTTGACAGCTACATAGTGAGTGACTGCGCCGCCCTCATCTTTGACCGGTGCAATCTGGCTGTCTTCCCAATAGATCCGGCCGTCTTTGCGCCGGTTGATCAACTCTCCACGCCAGACCTGATCACGGGTCAACTTGGACCACAGGTCGTCGTAAACAGCTTTGGCGGTCTGATGCGATTGAAGGAGGCGAGGGTTGTTTCCAATCACTTCGTCTGCGTGATAGCCGGTCACTTCGGTAAAGCGCGGGTTGACATACTCGATTGTGGCGTTCAGATCGGTAATGACCACCGACGCCGGACTTTGTTCCACGGCAACGGAAAGCTGTCGTAGTCTTTCGTCCCTTTGCTTGCGCTCGGTAATGTCTTCGTACATCCCCAGGACCCCGATGGTTTCATTGGCCTGGTTCTTCAATGGCACTTTGGAGGTGCGAAGCCAGATTGTTTTGCCCTGCGGCGTGGTCTGCGGCTCTTCATAAAACAGTTTGGCCTTGCCCGACGCCATCACCGCCTGATCGTCGGCACGGTACAGATCAGCCTGCGCGGCCCAGCCCATTTGATGGTCGTTCTTGCCAATCAGGGCCTCTGGAGCGGTCATGCCTGCGTCCATCGCAAACGCCGAGTTGCAGCCCAGAAAACGCAAATCACGATCCTTCCAGAAAATCCGCAAAGGTGCAGTGTCAATGATGGTACGCAGCAGATCCCGCGACGCAGTCGTTGCAGCCACCGTCTGGCTGCGCTCAACTTGTCGTCGATAAAGCAGATACCCGATCAAGACCAGAAAGAAGGCCGTCACCGGGATGACAACCTTCAGGGTATCGCGCCAGCCGGGTTCTTTTACCTCGTAAACGCCAAACCACTTTTCGTAAAGCGTGTTGTACACACCGTTGGCCTTGGTGACGGCCAATGCCTCGTTCAGGCTGGCCAGCAACTCGGTTTGCCCATGGTGCGTCGCAAAGGCGAATTTCTGTGCAAACCCGGCGGGTGCCTTCAGCACCTCAATTTGGGTGAGTCCAAGCTGCTTGAGCGTCTGCATGCCCACCAGTCTGCTCAACAGCATGACGTCGTGTTGGCCAGATGCCAACAGTCGCAGGCCATCGGCAGCGGTATCCACCAGCACCAACTGTTTGGCCCAACCTTTGGCCACCGCGTAGTCGTGCGCCAGGTCGGCATTGAGAACGATGATCGATTTACCCGCCAAGTCGTCTTCGGAGCGGATGTCAGATTGCGCTTTGCGCGCAAAGATGGCCCCTTGCACGACCACATGCGGCACGCTGAAATCGGCAAACTGTCGTCGCTCGTCAGAGTGGGCCAAATTGATCAGGACATCGATCTTGCCGTCCTTGAATTCCTGCAGCAACTCATGAAAAGGCAATACCCGCAAGTTGCCCTTCAGGTTGGCCTCAGCGGCCACAGCGCGCCAGAGCTCAACGGTAAAGCCACCCGCCATGCTGTCGGTCATGCCCGTGGCAAACGGGGGGTAATCTTGTTCGCTGCCCACCACCAGGGTGCGCGCTGGCAACGGCGCGGCTGACATCGCACTGGCAAGCTGCGCCGAAGCAACCGTGCCGAAAAGGAGCGTCACAACGATAACGCACCTCAAGACCATCCGCAGGCCAAACATGGTTCCAACCGTTTTCAAATATCCTGCCAACCCAAGACGACAATCCGACTTCCCATGCGGCACATCATATGCTTTTGCGGCAACGTCATATTGATTTTTTCCTGCAAACGTCGGCAAAAACACGCTACTCCGGCCGGTCCAGCTTGGTCGACAGCAAAATGGTTGAAAAGGTGTCGGCCACACCCTTGATAAGGCGGATCTTGTCAAGCACGGCGTCAAGCTCCTGCGTCGATTCGGTCATCAGCATAGCGCACAAGTCGTAGCGGCCGCTGACCGAATACAGCTTGGTGATTTCGTGGCGCCGGGCCAGCGCCCGCACCACGTCGGGCTCATTTTGCGACTGCATCGAGATCAGCACCATGGCACGAATCGCGTTGGACGCGCGCGTCTGGCCCACACCGATGGTATAGCCGGTGATGACGCCCGCGTTTTCCAGCGCCTTGAGCCGCATTTGTGCGGTGCTGCGCGCACAGCCCAGCGCCCGGGCCAAGTTGACCATGGGCAGGCGCGCGTTGATCTTGAGCAGCTCGATCAGGCGGTGATCAAGCGCGTCCAAATTGGGATTCAGCGTGGATTCAGACATAGTGTCACAAACGTTTGCAATATGACTCAATTTTGACATTGAAATCAGTCAATTTGCTTGTTTGTGTTGGCAGCGTTGATTTTTAGACTGGACGCATGGACGCCGGGTGTCGCCCGGTAGCCGCCACTTTCAGGAGTTTTTATGCTGCAAACCGTCGAATTCGCCAGCCCCAAGGTCCTTATGACCCACGCCGAGCTGCGCGCCTATGTGCCCGAATCTGAATCCTGGCAAAAACAGTTTGCCCGCCGTTACACGCACCATGACCAGTTGCGCGGCGTACTGAACCATGTGGAAGATGTGAACGAAACGGTCTATAACAAGTTTGCCATCGCTATCACGCCCTACATGGCGCAACTGATGGACCGTGATGACCCCAACTGCCCGATCCGCAAGCAGTACCTGCCGTCTTTTCATGAAGAAACCAAACCCGGTTTTGCCACCCTGCTGGATCAGTTGGGTGAAGAAGGCGACACCATACCCGGCACCAGCATCGTGCACCGCTACCCGCGCCGGGTGCTGTTTTTGGTAAGCAATACCTGCGCCACGCTGTGCCGCTTTTGCACGCGCAAGCGCATGGTGTCGCAACCCTCTGGCTCAGTGCATAAGGACGAAATTGACGCGTCAATTGATTACATTGCCAACAACAAAAACATTGAAGACGTGCTGCTTTCAGGCGGTGACCCGCTGACCTTTACCGACGAGCGGCTCGATGAAATTCTGGGCATGATCCGCGCGCGCGCGCCGCATGTGCGCTTCTTGCGCATTGGCTCGCGCATGGTGGTGCAAATGCCCACGCGCGTCACGCCCGAGCTGTGCGCCGTGCTGGAAAAACACCGCGTGCAGATGATCAACATCCACATCAACCACCCCAAAGAAATCACGCCGCTGCTGCGCCGCCGCGTCAAGCTGCTGCAAAAGGCCGGCATCATGATGGGCCTGCAAACCGTGTGTCTGAAAGGCGTCAACGACAGTGTGGAGGTGATGCGTGAGCTGTTCATGCAGTCGATCGAGATGGGCGTGCGCCCCTACTACGTGTATTCCACCGACATGGTCGAAGGTGCGCACCATTTCATCGTGCCGCACCGGCGCATGCTGGAGCTGTACGAAGGCCTGCGCGGCTGGATCAGCGGCCCGGCGGTGCCCACCTTCATCGTTGATGGCCTGGGTGGCCTGGGAAAGCTGCCCATCATTCCCAGCTATGTGCGCGAAGAGGCCTTGCCCGACGGCAGCGGCACCACCGTCAAGTGCCGCAATTACGCCGGCAAAACCGTCGAAATGCCCGGCCTGGGCCAAGACTTCAGCCTGCCCAGCGTGAGTAACTAATTCAAACAATTTGCGGGTCAGACCACTTCGCGAAGCAAGTCGCACTCTTGGGGTCAGATCACTTTGCGCAGCAAATGTGCTCTGACCCCAACAGCTTAACCTGACCCCAACTGATTAAGGCTTTATATGCGACCCGGTTCCCCCTACGGCACACACCGTGTGCTTGAACCGCTAGGCGTGCTACCGCAGCCGGCCTGGAAGCTCGACAACACGATGTCCCTTTACGACAACGAGCTCCTGATCGACGTGGCCGCGCTCAACATCGACTCGGCCAGCTTTACGCAAATCAAGACGGCCTGCCAGAACGACGAAGCACGCATCGCCGCGCATGTGCAAGACATCGTTGCCCAGCGCGGCAAGCACCACAACCCGGTGACGGGATCGGGCGGCATGTTGATTGGCACGGTGGCGCAAATCGGCCCGGCACTGGCGGGCAAGATCAACCTGAAGGTGGGCGACAAAATCGCCACGCTGGTGTCGCTGTCGCTCACGCCGCTGCGCATCGATGCCATCAAAAAAATCCACCTGCACCAGGATCAGGTGGAAATCACCGGCCAGGCGATTCTGTTTGAAACCGGCTTGTACGCCCGGCTGCCTGCCGACATCGACGAAAAGCTGGCGCTGGCGATTCTGGACGTGGCCGGTGCGCCCGCGCAAACCGCACGGCTGGTCCGGCCGGGCCATACCGTGGTAGTGATTGGCGGCGGCGGCAAGTCGGGCACGCTGTGCGTCTATGAGGCCAAGAAGCAGACCGGGGCCAGCGGCTGTGTCATTGGCGTGTCGCCGTTTGCCAAGGACTGCCAGCGCATGCAAGAGCTGGGTTGGGCCGACCACGCTTTGCAAGTGGATGCCACCGACGCGCTGGCCCTGATGCAGGCGGTATCCAAGGTGACCGAGGGCAAGTTGGCCGACGTGGTGATCAACTGCGTCAACATTCCCAACACCGAGATGGGCAGCATCCTGGCCACGCGCCAGCACGGCAAGATCTACTTCTTTTCGATGGCCACCAGCTTTACCGCCGCTGCGCTGGGGGCCGAGGGCGTGGGCAAAGACGTGGAGATGATCGTCGGCAACGGCTACGCCGTGGGTCATGCCGACTACGCCTTGAACCTGCTGCGCGAAAGCCCCAAGCTGCGCGCCTTGTTTGAACAACTTTACGTATGACACCTCAGGCCAGCCCGTTGTGGCAGCGCATCCAGGCCAGCGGCATCCGCACGCTGGCCGTCATGGGCATGACCAAAAACACCGGCAAGACGGTGGCACTGAACCACTTGCTGGCGCAGGCCGCTGCGGCGCAAGTCGCCGTCGGCGTGACCTCGATCGGGCGTGACGGCGAAGACCGCGACGCCGTGTTTTTTGTGCCCAAGCCGCCGGTACAGGTCTGGCCCGGCAACCTGGTGGCCACGGCACGCTCAACCCTGCAACGCGCCAAGGTACGCACCAAGTTGCTCGACGCCACTGGCATCGACAGCCCGATGGGCGAGATCGTGGTCGTCAAGGTGTTGACAGCAGGCAACATGGAAATTGCGGGAGCCTCGCGCAGCAGCGACCAGCAGCAGGTGATTGCGCGGCTACAGCAATGTGGCGCGACGCTGGTGCTGCTTGACGGGGCGCTGGGGCGCAGCCAGCATGCCTCGCCAGCGATTGCCGACAGCGTGATCCTGGCCAGTGGTGCTGCCCTTGGCGGCGGCATGAATGACGTGCTGCGCAAAACGCGTGAGCGGCTGGCAATTTTGGCGCTTCAACCCGTCGATGAAGCCACCCGTGCCCTGTGCCAAGCGGTATTTGAGCGCGGTGGTGTGGCGTTGTGGAATGCCCGGGGCAAGTGCCTGATGCACGCCAACATATCTACACTTAATTCGGCTGCAGCGCTTATGCAGTATGCGCAAGATGATATTCAAATAATAGCAGTCAGCGGTGCCGTGGGGCGTGCTCTGTGGCAGGCCTTGCTGTTGCTGGCGGCCAGCAAACCGGGACTGAGGCTGGTGGTGAACGACGGTACCCGCCTGTTTGTGCAAGCCGCTGACCTGACGGCCCTGGCCCACCTTGGTGGCCAGGTGCTGGCCTATCGGGGCATCCAGATCACCGGTATCACACTCAACCCGTTTTCACCCCATGGCGGCAGCTTCGAGGCCCACGCCTTTCTGCGCTCCGCGCAGCAGGCCTTGCCTGGCTACACGGTCAGTGACGTGATGCTGGAAGACGCGCAGACGCTAGCTGAATGGGGGTCGGATTCCACTTCGGGCTACGAAAGCAAATCCCGCCAGCAGCGCAGTACCGAAGTGGGCTCTGACCCCCATTCTGCAGGGCCAACCCACATTGCATCCTGAGCATCGAAAGAACCAACATGTCGCACTTAAACCTCGACCCGACCCACATCGACCGCGCCCGCGCCAGCGCCAAACGCATTGCGCGCCAGGTGGCTGACAACATGGCCGCCTACACCACCACCACGGTCGAACGTGCCACGCTGCGCCTGCTGGGTGTGGACGGCGTGGACGCCCATGACGTCCCTTTGCCCAACCGGGTGGTCGAGCACCTGCAGCGGCATGGCCTGTTGCAGCATGGCGCGGCCATGCTGGTGGCCGCCGCGATGCAAACCCATCGGCTCACTGCACAGCAAATTGCACAAGCCGTGGCCGACGGCACCCTGACGCTGACCTTGCCCACCAACCCGGTCGCTGCCCGTGATGCGGCCACCGAACTGGCGCGCCAGGCGTGTGCGCGCATCGCCGCGCAGCGCGCCACGCGCGCAGCGCAGATACAGGAGGCTGGTGAAGCGCCGACACCGTGGCTGTATGTGATTGTGGCCACCGGCAACATTTATGAAGACGTGGTACAGGCGCGCGCTGCGGCCGAGCAGGGCGCCGACATCATCGCCGTGATCCGCTCCACCGGCCAGAGTCTGCTCGACTACGTGCCCTTTGGTGCCACCACCGAAGGCTTTGGCGGCACCTACGCCACGCAAGAAAACTTCCGGCTGATGCGCGCCGCGCTCGACGAGGTGGGTGCCAAACTTGGCCGCTACATCCGCCTGACCAACTACTGCTCGGGCCTGTGCATGCCTGAGATCGCCGCCATGGGCGCGCTGGAGCGGCTGGACATGATGCTCAACGACTCGATGTACGGCATCATCTTTCGCGACATCAACATGCAGCGCACCTTCATTGACCAGTTCTTCTCGCGCATGGTCAATGCCTATGCCGGCATCATCATCAACACCGGTGAAGACAACTACCTCACTACCGCCGATGCCGTGGAAGCGGCGCACACGGTGCTGGCCTCGGACCTGATCAACGAGCAGTTTGCCGAGCTCTCGGGGTTGAAGCCCGAGCAAATGGGACTGGGGCACGCGTTTGAAATCAACCCCGAACTGGACAACGGTTTTCTGTGGGAACTGGCGCACGCGCAACTGGTGCGCCAGGTGTTCCCCAACGCCTGCCTGAAATACATGCCGCCCACCAAGCACATGACCGGCAACATCTTCAAAGGCCAGGTTCAAGACGCGCTGTTCAATGTGGCAAGCACCGTCACGCACCAGAACATCCATCTGGCGGGCATGATGACCGAGGCGATTCACACGCCGTTCATCCAGGATCGTTTTCTGGCGATTCAAAACGCCAGGTATGTGTTTGGCACCATGAAGGATTTGCACGACGAGATTGAATTCAAGGCCGGTGGCCAGATTGAACGCCGCGCCCAGGGCGTGCTGGCCGACACCGTGTCGATGCTGGCGCAGATTGAGCAGATCGGCTTGCCCGCTGCCATTGGCAAGGGCATGTTTGCCGAAATTGCCCGCACCCCCACCGGCGGCAAGGGGCTCGACGGCGTGGTTGCCAAGGCGGCGGATTACTTCAATCCGTTTCCTGAATTGATGCTGGGGGATTTGGGGTCGGGGTTATTGGGGTCAGACACCAATTTTGCCGGGTTTTTGGGGTCAGAGCCCAAATTTGCAGTGCCTTGCGCACTCCCTGCGGGTGCGACGCAAAGCGTCGCAGCAAAATTGGTGTCTGACCCCAATAACCCCGACCCCGCAAATTTGGGCTCTGACCCCAATAACCCAGCCCCCAATAACCCAGTCAAACCCTATGGCGACACGCTGGGCGACGGGCGTGTGCAACTGTCATTCACGCTGCCGGTGGCGCTGGACGACCGCGCCAAAGAGGGCGCCAAGCGCCTGGCCGCGCAAATGGGCCTGAACGAACCCGCTGTGGTGCATTGCGAAGACATGGGTCAGGGATTCAGCTTCTTTGTGGTCTATGGCCAATGCCAGCATCAGGTGGACCTGAACAGTTTTGCCGTGGTCAAGCCCGACTACGAGGTGCTCGACAAGGACGCCATCAACGCGTTGATCGATCAAAAAATGAAACGGCGCATGGTGGTGGTTGGCGCGTGCATCGAAACCGACGCGCACACCGTGGGCATCGACGCCATCATGAACATGAAGGGTTACAACGGGCACAAGGGGCTGGAAAGCTACCACAGCGTGCGCGCCGTCAACCTGGGCGCGCAGGTAACGTGTGAAGAGCTGGTCACACGCGCCATTGAAGAGCACGCCGACGTGATACTGGTGTCGCAGATCGTGACGCAAAAGAACATCCATCTGGACAACCTCACCAAGCTGGCCGACCTGCTGGAGGCCGAGGGCCTGCGCGACCGCGTCATCCTGATCGTCGGCGGCCCGCGCATCAGCCACGAACTGGCCAAGGAACTGGGTTACGACGCCGGTTTTGGCATCAAGACCTACGCCGAAGACGTGGCCTCGTTTGCAATTCATGAGTGGAGCAAGAGGCATCTTTCGTGACGTCCAGGGTTTTTGGGGTCGGATTCCAATTTGGCTGCGCAGCACCCGCAGGGACGGCCGAAGGCCGGGTCAATTTGGACTCTGACCCCAATAACCCCGGTTTGACTTGATGCGTTTTAACGGTGGACATCCGCGCTAGTTTTTTGGGTGCGCCACGCGGAGCAACCGGCACGGGCGGCCACCTCATACTGGGGTACCAGAAATCGGTGTCCGCCCATGCCGGTCACTCCGCGAGATGTTGGACGTGCTAAGGGTTGTGAAGACAAAAGGCAAAGGCAAAGGCAAATGCGGAACCAAGGATAGAGAAATATTCAGACTTCTGACAATGACGATTTCTGCTCACAAGCGCCTAGCGCTGTGGCTGGCTTTGGCGGCCGACGATTTCTGGTACTCCAGCATGAAGAGGTCGCCAAAGACTGCCGCAGCGCGGGTTACGCCCACAATTGCCAGCAGGTCTGGCCCCCATTGAAAATGATTGCGATACAAAAGGACACACCATGCAAAACATCACCAGCCTGATCCGCCTGCGCATGGCCGCGCACGACGCCCACTACGCCGGGGGCCTGGTGGACGGCGCGCACATGCTGCACCTGTTTGGCGACGTCGCCACCGAACTGCTGATCCGCAGCGACGGCGACGAGGGCCTGTTTGTGGCCTACGACAACGTCGAGTTTCTGGCCCCAGTGCACGCCGGTGACTACATCGAGGCCAGTGGACGCATCGTCTCCAGTGGTAACACTTCGCGCAAAATGGTGTTTGAAGCGCGCAAGGTGATTGCGTCGGCAGACGTGGCCAGCCAGCCCTCTGCGGCCGATGTGCTGGCTGAGCCGGTGCTGGTATGCCGCGCCAGCGGCACCTGTGTGGTACCGGCCCATTGCCAAAGAACACCGGCGCGAGCTCTTACAGAATAAGCACAAGCTGCTATGAATAAACTCATCATCACCGCCGCGCTGACCGGCGCCGAAGTTACCCGCCAGCAGCAGCCCGCTCTGCCCATCACGCCGGTAGAAATTGGCGTGGCCGCCGCTGAATGTGCGGCAGCGGGCGCGGCCATGGTGCATGTGCATGCTCGGCTGGCCGACGGCACGCCCACGCAGGACAAAGAGGTGTACCGGCAGATCATCGCCGAGGTGCGCAAGCGCTGCGACGTGATCGTGCAGGTGTCCACCGGCGGCGCGGTCGGCATGAGCGCGGCCGAGCGCCTGGCGCCGGTCACGCTCAAGCCCGAAATGGCCACGCTGTCGATGGGCTCGGTCAACTTTGGCGGCGATGTGTTCATGAACGCCCCGGCCGACATGCAGGCGTTTGCGCAAACCATGGCTGCGCATGGTGTGCGAGCCGAGCTGGAAATTTTTGACAGCGGCATGCTCAGCACCGCGCTGCGCTGGCTCAAGCACGGCGTTTTGACCGGTCCCCAACACTTTGACTTCGTGCTGGGCATTCCCGGCGGCATGGCCGGCAGGCCAGAGGCGCTGATGTACCTGCGCGCGCAACTGCCCGCTGACGCGACCTGGAGCGTGGCGGGCATCGGCGCGGCGCAGTTGCCACTGGCTACGTTGGCTGTGGTGCTGGGCGGGCACGTGCGCGTGGGCTTTGAGGACAACATCTTCTACCGCAAGGGCGAGCTCGCCAGCAGCAACGCGCAACTGGTCTCGCGCATTGCGCGGCTGAGCGCAGAGCTGGGCCGACCCCTGGCCACGCCTGATCAGGCGCGTGCGCTTTTAAACGTAAAATCACCCTCTAGCCCAATCTGAATAAGCGCTTGTAGCTATATCTACGGTAGCAACTCCGGCTATCGCTCTGCTCTGCCATGTCCCGTCTTCAAGCCAATCTGTTGCTCACGCTGGTCGCGTTGATCTGGGGGTCAGCGTTTGTGTTTCAGGCACGCGGCATGGCGCACATGGGGCCGATGACGTTTACCGGCATCCGCTTTTTGCTGGGCGCGCTGGTGGTGGTGCCGCTGATGGTGTGGGAAGGTCAACCTGTGCGCGGCCCCCGCCGGACGCTGCGGCGCAGCGATGCGCTGGCCATTGCCGGCCTGGGCGTACTGCTGATGCTGGGCGCGGCGCTGCAACAGATGGGCATTGTCAGCACCAGCGTGACGCACGCCGGTTTTCTGACGGCGCTGTACGTACCGCTGGTGCCGGTGCTGGGCTGGCTGGTGTTGCGGCACCGCGCGCACTGGTCGGCGTGGCCGGCAGCGCTGGCTTGTGTGGCGGGCGCCTATCTGCTCTCAGGCGCGCAAGACGTGTCGATCAACCCCGGCGACTGGCTGATTCTTTTCTCGACCTTGCCGTGGGCGTTGCATGTGCTGCTGATCGGGCGCGTGGCCGATCGACTGGCCCGTCCATTTCTGGTGGCCGGGGGGCAATTTGCCGTGTGTGGCGTGCTGGCGCTGGCCTGGGGGCTGGCCGTTGAGCCGCAAAGCTGGGCCGGCTTGCAAGCCGCCGCGCTGCCCATCGCCTATACCGGCATCCTGTCGGTGGGGGTTGCGTTTACCGGGCAGGTGGTGGCGCAACGCTACGCGCACGCCAGCGACGCGGCGATTTTGCTGTCGTCCGAAACCGTGTTTGCCGCCGCTTTTGGCTACCTGTTGATGGGCGACCGGCTCAACGCTGCGGGGCTGGCCGGTTGTGCGCTGATTCTGGCGAGCATGCTGGGCGTGCAGTTGTTGCCCTTGCTGCAAGCCCGACGGGCGTAACCCGCGCGTGCCACGGGTCAGGCACGCATCAGCGTGCTTTTGCCAAACAGGCTTTCGACCAGGTCCACCGCCAGCTCGGCGGTCTGGTTGCGCACGTCCAGCGCCGGGTTGAGCTCGACGATGTCCAGCGACGCCAAACGGCCGGTGTCGGCAATCATTTCCATGCACAGTTGCGCCTCGCGGTAGGTGGGGCCGCCGCGCACCGTGGTACCCACGCCGGGCGCAATGTCGGGGTCCAGAAAATCCACGTCCAGGCTCACGTGCAGGTGCGTGTTGTCGTCCACCAGCGCCAACGCCAGTTCCATCGTGTGGCGCATGCCCATCTCGTCGATGTAGCGCATGTCAAACACCTCGATGCCCATGTCGTGCACCAGGCGTTTTTCTCCGGCATCGACACTGCGGATACCGATCTGGCGAATCTCTTTGGCGTTAAGCGCGGGCACCTGGCCGCCAATGCTGATGAGCTCTTGCGGCCCCTGCCCGCACAGGCACGCCACCGGCATGCCGTGGATGTTGCCGCTGGGCGTCATGGTGGCGGTGTTGAAGTCGGCGTGCGCGTCAAACCACAGCACACGCAGCTTGCGGCCCTGCTCACGGCAACGCCGCGCCACCGCGCTGATCGAGCCAATGGCCAGGCAATGGTCGCCGCCCAGCATCACCGGCATACGGCCGGCGCACAGCTCGGCGTAGGTGGCCTCATGCAGCAATTGGTTCCACTGCGCTACTTCGGGCAAGTGTCTGAAGCCATTGACGGCCGCTTGCCACGGGTTGGCCGGGCCGCTCAGGTTGCCACAATCCTTGACGTCTGCGCCAAACTGCGCAATCGCCTGCGCCAAGCCGGCCACGCGCAGCGCCTCGGGGCCCATGCGCGCACCCAGGCTGCCCGCACCGATGTCGGTGGGCACCCCGATCAGGCTGACGGCACGCGTGCTCATGCCAGGATGATATCTTTGACACCGCGCGGCACCGCGCTGGCGACGGGCGCCTCGGGTTGCAGCAGCACAAACAGGTCTTTCGGGTTGACCAGCTCGGGGATCAGGTTGACGGGCTGGCCCAAGCCCAGTTCTTGCGCCAAGTCGCGCATCAGGCGCAGCACCGAATAGTCTTGCAGCGCAAACCCCACCGAATCAAACAGCGTGATCTGCTGCGCGTGCGTGCGACCGGCGGCCTGGCCGGTCAGCAACTGCCAAAGCTCCGTCACCGGGAAGTCGGCGGGCAGATGCTGCAGATCGCCTTCAATGCGCGTCTGCGGCTCGTATTCCACAAACACCCGGCTGGCGCGCAGCACGTCCGGGTGCAGTTCGGTCTTGCCGGGGCAGTCGCCACCGACACCGTTGATGTGCATGCCGGGTTCGATCATCTCGGGCGTGAGCACGGTGGCGTTGGTCTTGTCGGCAGTCACGGTGGTGACGATGTCGGCGCCGCGCACCGCTTCAGAAACACTAGCACACACCACAATGCGCAAGAGGGTATGCGCCAGATTTGACATCAACTTTTCGGTGGCACGCGGGTCGGTGTCGTACAGGCGCAATTCTTCAATGCCCATCAAGTAGTGGAACGCCAGCGCCTGGAATTCGCTTTGCGCGCCGTTGCCAATCAGCGCCATGACCCTGCTGTCGGGCCGTGCCAGCGCCTGCGCTGCCACCACCGACATCGCCGCGGTACGTAACGCGGTGCACAGCGTGAGCTCACTCAAAAACTCTGGCGTACCGGTGTCCACGTCGGCCAGTACGCCAAACGCCATCACGCACGGCAGGCCGGCTTGCGTGTTCTTGGGGTGGCCGTTGACGTACTTGAAAGAGTACGTGCTGGCGTCAGAAATGGGCATCAGCTCGATCACGCCGTCTTTGGAATGGTTGGCCACACGGGCGCACTTTTCAAAGTCAGTCCAGCGCCGGTAATCGGCACGGATGTAGTCGGCCAGGCGGCCAAACACCGCGGGCAGGCCAAGTTGGTGAACGGCGGTGGCGACGTCTTGCACGCTGAAGAACTGGGTGGTGACGGGGTAGGGCAGATGCATGACAAAGTCTCCTTGGAATGCAGAGCAGTGTCCCAAAGCAGGGCAGCAATGTAAATTGGCAATCGTGTTCAATTAATGACAATTATTTAGCGATATGGCAGACATAAGTTGCAAATTGTCCGCTTTGCTTGAAATCATGTCGCGTTGCCGATCGCGCCTGTGCGACAGTGCTCTACCCGGGCTGGCACTATAGTGGCGCGCTCATCCCTACCCACCCTCACCATGCTTATCTGGCAACGCCCCATCTCCATCGACATCCTCACCACATCCAGCGCCAACACGGCGGTGAGCCACCTGGGCATTGAATTTGTCGAGGTGGGCGACGACTTTGTCCGCGCGCGTGTGCCGGTGGACGCACGCACGCGCCAGCCGTTTGGCCTGTTGCATGGCGGCGTGAGTGTGGTGCTGGCTGAGACGCTGGGTACAGTCGGTGCCTACTTTTCCTGCCCGGCCGGACACCAAGCGGTAGGGCTGGACGTCAACGCCAACCACCTGCGCGGTGTCAAAAGCGGCTGGGTGACCGGCATCGCGCGCCCAGTGCATCTGGGCCGCACCACGCAGGTGTGGCAGATCGACATGGTCAACGACGCGGGTGAGCCCAGCTGCGTGTCGCGCATCACGATGGCCATTCTGGCACCGCGCGCGTAAAGAACCTATTCGCCAGCCCGGAGGGCCCCACAGGTGAGCGCCGATTTATGGTACCCCGGTATGAGGCGCTCGCCTGCGGGGTCCATCGGGCGGGTGATGCCTGCAAGGCTAAGGGTTTCCCCTGAGTCGCCTTGCACCATAATGGGCTGAATTTTCTGGAGTGTCCATGTTCCCTGAATACCGCGATCTGATCACCGAACTCAAATCCAGCGACGCGCACTTTGTCAGCTTGTTCCAGCAACATAACACGCTGGACCAGCAGGTCAAACGCATGGTCTCACGCACCGATCCGGCCACGCCAGCAGAAATTGAAAAACTCAAAAAAGAAAAACTGCGCCTCAAGGACGAGATGTATGCGCTGCTGAAAAAAGCTGCGCAAGAAAAAAGTTAATCGCCCGCTTTGGCCAGGCGTTCGCTGCGCCAATAAACGTCGTCACCTTGCGTGCCGTCGGTGCGGTGGCGGTTGAGCACACGCGCCAGAACAAACATCAGGTCGCTCAAGCGGTTCAGGTATTGGCGCGGCGTGTCTTTAAGCGGCTCCTGCGCGCCCAGCGCCACCACCGCGCGCTCAGCACGCCGCGCCACCGTGCGGCACACATGCGCCAATGCTGCTGCGCGCGTGCCCGCAGGCAAGATGAACTCTTGCAAGGTTGGCAACGCCGCGTTGTGCGCGGCCAGCGCCTCGTCCAGCGCCAGCACCGCTTCGGGCTTGAGCAGTTCAAAACCGGGGATCGACAGCTCGCCCCCCAGATTGAAAAGTTGATGCTGAATCTCCACCAGCAGCGTGCGCACGGCATCCGGCATGGCCTCGCACAGCAGCACGCCGATGTTGGAGTTGAGCTCGTCGATGTCGCCCATGGCGTGCACGCGCAGGCTGTCTTTGGACACGCGCGTGTTGTCACCCAGCCCGGTGGTACCGTTGTCGCCGGTGCGGGTGGAAATTTGTGTCAATCGTTTGCCCATGCGCTTCTCCGATGGCGTTGAGATAAATTTGCCCGATTATCCGGGCTTGATGATGCGCCGATCAGACTGATGTAAATTGTCGGTATCGTCAGAAAGGAGCTTGACATGGTACAAGTTCGCCCGGCCGCCGTGGCAGGCAGTTTTTACCCACGGCAGGCAGATGCGCTGGCGCAAGAGGTGCAGGATGTGTTGGCGTTGGCCCGCACCCACCCCCCGGTCCAAGTCAGCACGACACCAAAGGCGGTCATCGTGCCGCACGCAGGCTACATCTATTCCGGCGCCACCGCCGCGCTGGCGTACCAGCAACTGGCCCGCGCGCGCAGCGTGATCCGCCGCGTGGTGTTGCTCGGCCCGGTGCACCGGGTGCCCGTGCGTGGCCTGGCGCTGCCCGGCGTTGATGCGTTTGACACGCCACTCGGGCGTGTTGCCGTTGATGCAGCGGGCGTGGCCGCCCTGGCCAGCTTGCCGCAAGTGGTGGTGAGCGCGGCGGCGCACGCGCAAGAGCATTCACTGGAGGTGCAACTGCCGTTTCTGCAAACCGTGCTGGAAGACTTTACGCTGTTGCCGCTGGCGGTGGGAGATGCCACGCCCGAGCAGGTGGCGCAGGTACTTGATGCGCTGTGGGGTGGGCCGGAGACGGTGATCGTGATCAGCTCTGACCTGTCGCACTTTTTACCGTACGACAACGCGCTGACCGTGGACCGTGCCAGCGTACAAACCATGCTGGCGCTGCAACCTGTGCTCAGCCACCAACAAGCCTGCGGCGGCACGCCGGTAAACGGCCTGCTGCTGGCCGCGCACCAACACCACCTGCACCCCCACTTGCTGGGCCTGTGCAATTCAGGCGATACCGCGGGTGACAAACAGCGCGTGGTGGGCTACGCGGCACTGGCCTTCACACCGCAGGAGTAGCCATGAACACCACAGAACCCCGTGGCCCGACGTTGTTGGCGCTGGCACGCGCGGCCGTCGCTACGGCACTGGGTCAACCCACGGCAGCGGACGACCGAGCCAAATGGCTGCATGAGCCGGGGGCCACCTTTGTCACGCTCACACAAAACGGCGCGCTGCGCGGCTGCATCGGATCACTGATGCCCTACCGGTCGCTGCTGGACGACGTGCGCGCCAACGCGGTGGCCGCCGCGCTGCACGACCCGCGCTTTATGCCGCTGGCGCGGCATGAATTGCCGATCACCCAAGTCGAAGTCTCGTTGCTGTCGCCGCTGCAAACACTGCACTTTGAAAGCGAGGCCGACGCGCTGGCGCAGCTGCGCCCCCACACAGACGGCGTGGTGTTTCAGTATCGCGACCGCCGCAGCACGTTTTTGCCGCAGGTGTGGGAGCAATTGCCCGACGCGCGCACCTTCATGGCGCAGCTCAAGCGCAAGGCCGGGCTGGCCGCCGACTTCTGGGCACCCGACGTGCAGCTACAGCGCTATACGGTGGCCAAATACAAGGAAGGCGGCGCGCCATGACCCCCATCACCGCGCAAGCACCGTCGGGCTACCCCGCACGCTACTGGCACTGGCTGGACGACGGCCGCATGCAGTGCGACCTGTGCCCGCGCGACTGCCGCCTGCACGACGACCAGCGCGGTGCCTGCTTTGTGCGCCAGCGCCAGGGCGCGCAAATGGTGCTGACCACCTATGGCCGCTCCAGCGGGTTTTGCATCGACCCGATCGAAAAGAAGCCGCTCAACCACTTCTACCCAGGATCGAGCGTGCTGTCGTTTGGCACCGCCGGCTGCAATCTGACGTGCAAGTTCTGCCAAAACTGGGACATCAGCAAGTCGCGCGACATGGACCGTCTGATGGACCAGGCCAGCCCCGACACGATTGCCCATGCCGCCGTGCGCAACGCCTGCAAGAGCGTGGCCTTTACCTACAACGACCCGGTGATCTTTGCCGAATACGCCATGGACGTGGCCGATGCCTGCCACGCGCGTGGCGTGCAAACGGTGGCCGTGACCGCAGGCTACATGCACGACCAGCCCCGGCGCGACTTTTACGCCAAGATGGACGCCGCCAATGTGGACTTGAAGGCCTTTACCGACGACTTTTACTTCAAGCTCACCAGCGCGCACTTGCAGCCGGTGCTTGAGACGCTGCGGTACTTGCGCCATGAAACGAGCGTCTGGCTGGAAATCACCACGCTGCTGATCCCCGGCCACAACGATTCGGACGAAGAACTCGAAGCGATGTGCCGCTGGCTGATGGCCGGGCTGGGGCCCGACGTGCCGCTGCACTTTTCCGCGTTCCACCCGGATCACAAAATGCCCGACGTGCCCGCCACGCCACTGGCCACGCTGGTGCGCGCGCGCAGCATTGCGCTCAAGGCCGGTCTGCACCACGTTTACACCGGCAACGTGCACCACGCCGACGGCGACAGCACGCGTTGCCCGGCCTGTCAGTCGCTGCTGATTGAGCGCGACTGGTATGAAATCAAGCGCTACCGGCTCGACGCCGCTGGCCACTGCCCCGATTGCGGCGCCGCCCTGGCAGGACGTTTTGACGCGCAAGCCAGCCAATTTGGCCGCCAGCGCATTCCCGTTCATCTTTCAACCTGAGCCCGCCCATCGTCATGTCGAGACGGAATGTTGTCCCGCGCCGCACCTTGCCATGCGCTTGAGGGTGCGATTCAGCACGGTGCAGCGACTATCAATTTTCATAGCTGGTAGCGCAAGCACGATATAGGCTACAGCCTGTTTTGCTTAAAAGTCGGTCAAACCAAACGCCGCTGAGGCAGGGTGATTGGGTCAGGTGACCGGGCTTTGGGGCGAAATGCGTGCGCCTGAGGCGTTGGCGTACTTGAGCCTTCAGTTTCGCGCGTGCTTTCGCCCCAAAACCGCACGCGCCCGACCCAGTCACCCTGCCGTGCGTCGATGTCTTTTGCATGCGCGCATCATTTTGAATCGCACCCTGCGCTTGAAATAGGCATCGGCAAGATGCTATGCTGGAACGCCTTTTCGGAGACCCGCATGAACGCCCCCACGCCCGCCCACAATCTGTTGCCCCACATCCAAGCGCGCCCGGTGCCAGAGGCCTTGTTAACCGCCTTGCACCCCCGTTTTGGCTCGCAATTTTCGCAGGCACCAGCCGTACGCGAGCAGCACGGCCGCGACGAATCGGCCTTCAGCGTGCCGCCGCCTGCGGCCGTGGTGTTTGCCCAAAGCACGCAAGACGTGAGCGATGCCGTCAAGCTGGCCGCGCAGTACAAAGTGCCGGTCATTGCGTTTGGCGTGGGCTCATCGCTGGAAGGCCATTTGCTGGCGGTGCAAGGCGGCATCAGCATCGACGTGAGCCGCATGGCCCAGGTGCTCTCGATCGACGCCGACGATCTGACGGTGACGCTGCAACCGGGCGTGACGCGCACCGCGCTCAACGCCGCCGTCAAGTCCACCGGGCTGTTCTTTCCGATTGACCCCGGTGCCGACGCCTCGCTCGGTGGCATGGCCGCCACGCGCGCCAGCGGCACCAACGCCGTTCGCTACGGCACCATGCGCGAAAACGTGCTGGCGCTGGAGGTGGTCACCGCCAGCGGCGACGTCATCCGCACCGGCACCCGCGCCAAAAAATCAGCCGCCGGCTACGACCTCACGCGCTTGTTGGTGGGCTCTGAGGGCACGCTGGGCATCATCACCCAGCTCACCGTCAAGCTCTACCCGCTGCCCGAAGCCGTGATGGCCGCTACCGTCAGCTTTGATGACCTGGCCGACGCGGTGCAGACCACCATGGCCATCATCCAGATGGGGGTGCCGGTTGCGCGCTGCGAGCTGCTCGACGCCACCACCGTGCGCATGGTCAACGCCTACGCCAAGCTGAGCCTGCCTGAAGCGTCTTTGCTGCTGATGGAATTTCATGGCTCGCCTGCCGGGGTGCAAGAGCAGGTTGAAACCGTGCAAGCGATTGCCGACGAGCACCACGGTCACGCTTTTGCCTGGGCCAGCACGCCCGAGGAGCGCACCCGGCTGTGGACGGCGCGGCACAACGCCTATTTTGCCGGGCTGCAGTCGCGCCCGGGCTGCCGGGCCATCACCACCGACGCCTGCGTGCCCATCAGCCGCCTGGCCGACGCGGTGCTGGCCAGTGTCGATGAGGCGCGCACCAGCGGCATCCCGTACTTTATCGTCGGCCACGTCGGCGACGGCAACTTTCACATGGGCTACCTGATTGACCCGGATCAGCCCGAAGAACGCGAGCGCGCCGAAGCACTCAACCAGAAACTGGTGCGCCGCGCGCTGGCACTGGGCGGCACCTGCACCGGCGAACACGGCATCGGTCTGCACAAAATGGACTTTTTGCTGGAAGAAACCGGCGCTGGCGGCGTGGCCGTGATGCGCGCCATCAAGCACGCGCTGGATCCGGACAATATCCTGAACCCAGGAAAGATATTTGCTATTCAATAAGTAGCTATTGACGCTTGTTGAGCAAGTTCTGGAAGCTGTTTTTATATGGGGAAAGAGTCCATTACCTCCACCTTGTCTGCCGACACGTTGGCCCAGTTGCAAGCCTGGGTCGGCAAGACCGAAACGCTGGACGACGTCATCACCGCCGCCCCCATGCGCGGGCTGGCCGCCATGCTCGACCGCGCCGACGCGCCACCTGCGACGGGCACGCTGCTGCCGCCGCTGTGGCACTGGCTGTATTTTTTGCCACAGCAGCGGCAAAGTGAGCTGGGCCCGGACGGCCACGCGCGCCGGGGCGGCTTTCTGCCGCCGGTATCCTTGCCGCGTCGCATGTGGGCGGGTGGGCGACTGCGCTGGCAGCCAGACAACCCGCTGCGTGTGGGCGATACGGTTGCGCGCCACTCCCGCGTGGCGTCGGTCGCGCACAAACGCGGACGCAGTGGCAACCTGGTGTTTGTGCGCGTCGATCACCTGGTGCACAACGCGCATGGTCTGGCGCTCACCGAAGAGCATGACATCGTTTACCGCGCCGCTGCCCTGCCCGGCGAGGCTGCACCCGCGCCACAGGTGGCCCCCAGCGCCGCCGACTGGCAGCGTACGGTGGCGCCCGACGACGTGCTGCTGTTTCGCTATTCGGCGCTGACGTTCAACGGCCACCGCATCCACTACGATCGCCGCTACGTGACGCAAATCGAAGGTTACCCGGGTCTGGTGGTGCACGGCCCGCTGATCGCCACGCAATTGATCGACCTGGTGCGCTGCCACCTGCCCCAGGCGTTGCTGACCGGTTTTGACTTCAAGCTGCTGCGCCCCACGTTTGACGTGCACCCCTACCTGTTGCGGGCGCAACCGGCTGCCGACGGCTGCAGCGTGCAGGTCTGGGCCAGCGATCATGAAGGTTTTTTAACCTTGCAAGGGACCGTGGCGCTGGGCTGTGCCAACGCCCAATGATTGACATGGCGCAACAGTTGTTCAACTACGGCCCCAAAAATACGCCGCTTCGTATGTAATATTGCCTCCAACACGCTGTTGTCATTGCAGCACAAGTCCCCCCAGCACCTTATCCGTTCATGTTTGAACTCTTTGCGTGGACTCCCCAGCTCGAAACGGGAATCGCCAAAATTGATGCGCAGCACCATACCCTGGTGGGGTTGATCAATGCGCTGGCGCGCCAGCGTGTCAGCGCGGGCAGCGCGACTGACCTGGCGGGCGTTCTGGCCCAACTGACCAGCTACGCCGACTACCACTTTCGGACCGAAGAATCCCTCTGGAAAGAGGCTTTGGCAGACGACCCCTGGGTGCAAGAGCATGTGCACACTCACCAGGATTTTTTGTCTGAAGTCACCCGACTGACGCAAGCACCTGCGCAAACTCCTGACGCAGTGGATCGGCTGTTGACTTTTTTAACCACCTGGCTGGTAGATCACATTCTGGGTGACGACAAGCGCCTGGCGCTGGTGGTGCTGGGCGTGCAAGAGGGCCTGTCGCCACAGGTGGCGCGGCTGCGTGCCCAGAACCAGATGTCTGACGCCAGCGCTGTGCTGGTGCGCGTCGTCCTGGCCATGTACGAGACCGCTTCAGCGCAAGCCATGGCGCTGCTGCATGAACAGCATCAAACCCGGCAGGCCCAAGCCGCGCTGCAGGCCAGTGATGACCGCTGGCGTGCCTTGATGGATGGCGCGGGCGTCGCCAGCTCGCCGCTGGAGCAAACGCTGCACGCCATCATCGACCACCTGCCCGCTGGTTTGGTGGCGGCCGACACGGTGAGCCGCCGTTTTATTTTTGCCAACCCGTGGTTTTGCCGCATGCTGGGTTACACCTTGCCCGAGTTGTTGTCGATGTCGCCCAATGACATCCACCCGATTGAAGCGTTGCCGCAGGTTGACGCAGACTTTGCGCACGTGCAAACGGATTCAATGAGTGTGTCGCTGTCGCTGCCCGTGCGCCGCAAGGACGCCAGCACTTTCATCGCCAACATTGAGCGGGTACCGTTTACCTTGGGCGGTCAGGCCTGCATCATGGCGGTTTTCAACGACATCACGCAACGCCGCCAGGCTGAGCAAGCGTTGGAGCAGGAGCGTCTGCGCCTGAAAAATGCGGTCGATGCGGCGCAGGCGGCCACCTGGGAATGGGACATCGTCAACGACCAAATCGAACTGCTGGACGGTGCCGCCCAAATGCTGGGGTATGAACCAGACCAACTGCGCCAAATCAACGGTGCACGTTACGTTTCGTGGATTCACCCCAATGACCGTGCTGCGCAAGCTCACGCCATGAGCGCACACCTGCGTGATCAAGTGCCCCGTTATGTCGTTGAGCTGCGGCTGCGCCATCACAATGGCCAATGGGTCTGGCTGCGCTGCCTGGGCTGCGTTGTGCAACGTGGTAGCGACGGCCGCTCCACCCGGGTGGCCGGCATTGCGATGGACATCACCGAGCAGAAGGCGCACCAGTCGCAGCTTGAATTTGTCACCCATCACGACGCGCTGACGGGCTTGCCCAACCGGCGCGACTTTGTCGAGCAACTCGCCAACGCGATGGCGCACGTCAAGGCATCACAGCACATTGCGGTGGCGTATTTCGATCTGGATGGTTTTGCCGTCATCAACCAGATCGACGGCGAAGCGGTGGGCAATGCATTGATTCTGGCTATTAGCCAAAGGCTGGCGCAAGCCACCCGCGAGCAGCAATTTTTGGCGCACATTGGTGGTGACGAATTTGCCTGCCTGTTTGTCGGTCTCGACACGCCAACAGGCTACGCCCCTGAAGTTCAACGCTTGCTGGGTGTCATTGCGCAGCCGCTGCAAGTGGCCAAGCGCATGTTCGCCATGACCGCCAGCGTTGGCGTCACGCTTTTTCCGCAGCATCAGCCGATCGATGCCGAGCAGCTGCTGCGCCAGGCAGACCATGCCATGTACGCGGCCAAGCAGGCAGGCAAAAACCGCTACATCCAATTTGACCCCACCGGCGACGAAACCACCCGCTTGAGATTGTTGCAACTCGACGAGGTTCGGCAAGCGATCAAACGGCACGAGTTTGTGCTGTTTTACCAACCAAAAGTGCACTTGCCCAACGGGCGGGTGAGCGGGTTTGAGGCGCTGATCCGCTGGCAGCATCCGCAGCGCGGCTTGATACCACCAGGCGAATTCATCCCGCTGGTGGCCTCTTCGTCCCTGGTCATCGAAGTGGGTGACTGGGTGGTTGAAAATGCGCTAGCGCAACTGGCACGCTGGAACGCCCAGGGGTTGGTAACCAAAGTCAGCGTCAACATCGACGCGCAGCAGTTGCTTGACCCCGGCTTCGTGGCACGCTTGCTATGTCAACTGGCGGCACAACCCAGCGTGAAAGCGCAGCAGTTTCAAATAGAGGTGCTGGAAACGGGTGCCCTGGGCAATATGGCACACGCTTCGGAGGTGATTCGCGAGTTGCAAAAGGCCGGCATCGAATGCGCGCTCGATGACTTTGGCACGGGCTATTCGTCGCTGACGTTCCTGAAACAACTGGCCGCGCGCACCATCAAGATCGACCAGAGTTTTGTACGCGGCATACTTGACGACGTGGAGCATGCCGCCATTGTCAACAGCATCTTGTCACTGGCACGCAATTTTGACCGTCGCGCGCTGGCCGAAGGAATCGAGTCCGAAGCGCATGGCCGCGCACTGATTGAATTTGGCTGTGAGTGCGGGCAGGGCTACGTGATTGCCCGCCCCATGCCCGCTGCCGACGTACCCGGGTGGCTGGCGCAGTGGCAAGTGCCGCCGTCGTGGGCCAACTGCACACTGGCGCCCCCGCGCGACATTCCTATCTTGCTGGCCAAGGTGGAACACCGCGCGTGGATGCGGGAATTGCGCGCCCACCTGGCCGACCCGTTGCTTCCGTCGCCGGTGAACGACCCCTTGCAATGCCGTTTTGGCAGATGGCTGCAGCGCAGCGGCACCACCAAGCGATTTCAGGGCAACCCCCTGTTTGGCAGTTTGCGAAACATTCATGAAGAGTTGCACCAGCAGGCTGCGCCCTTGCTGGAGCGCAGGCGCGCGCAGCCAAACGCCGACCTGAGTGCCGACCTGAGTGCCGACCTGGCAACGCTGGACGCGCTCAGCCACAGCATGCTCAATCAGCTGCGCACCATGCGCCTGTCTGCTGCAACAACCGGTTGGGCCAGCTCGGATTTTGCGAAGTTGTAAAACGTTGCGAGGCAGATCAAAGCTCTCATTGACGCCAAGGCACCCTCGGCCTACGTGGTGGCAGCCGTCAAGACCCGCCTGCTGACCATCGACAAGCCGGTGCTTTGGCAAATGCTGGCAAATCAGCCGGTGATGGCCTTGAACCTGCTGCATGTGCTGTCTCAGCGCATTCGTGAAAACAACGTGGTTTTGCTCAGCAGCATCGAATTGCAACGCGCGTACCGTAGCAAGCCTGAGCTGCGCACCTTGATCTTCTTCTTGGAGTTCCAAAACCGCCCAGTCCGCTCACCCTTTGGCACCAGGCGCAATGGTTCCGGGTGACGGTTTGGGTTGTAGATAGGCAAAAAACTGGCGGTCAGCGCCCAGTATGTGATTGGCTACAACGTCCCGCGCCAAGAATTGAAACAGCTCACCAACCGCCAGTGTGCCGGCATCAAAGTGTTTGACCAGGGCCACGGCCTTGTCAACCAGCGCGCCGTGAAGGGTGGCGTGCGCGGCAGAGCCGGGGTAACCGGCGGCGCAAATAATGCGTTCTTCGTCCTTGAAATGCTGCGCCACATCGGCGACCAGGTTGTTGACCAGCGTCGCCACTTCAGCTTTTGGACGCGCCGACAACACCGCTGCAAGCAATTGGTTGGCGTCAGCGAACAGACCCCGGTGCTGCTCATCTATCACCGGGTGACCGCACTCGTAAGTGGCGTGCCAGGACAAGCGCAGCAAGCCAGCCGTCATGGCTTGGCCCCGGTCGTCAGACCCGCTTGGCTCGGGCGCAACTTGAACCTGGTTGCGGCCACCCTCTTTGGCGCGGTACAGCGCTTCATCGGCGCGTTTGAACCAGTCTTCGCAGGTTTCACTTGCCAGGCACTCGGCCACCCCCAAACTGATCGTGACTTGCCCGACTTGTGCAAAAGACGTGTTGGCAACGCTGGCGCGCAGCCGCTCGGCCAGCAGGGTGACGGTGGCCAGTGTTGTGTTCGGGCACAGCACGACAAATTCTTCACCGCCCCAGCGCGTCAGCGTGTCGATGGTGCGCAGGTTTGACTGCAACACCTTGGTCAAGTTGACCAGTACCTGATCGCCCACAAGGTGACCATGCAGATCATTGATATTTTTGAAAAGATCAATATCGAGCATCACCATGCTCAAGGGATGGTCATAGCGTTTGAGACGGTCCATCTCATTGACCATGGCTTCTTCGAGCCAGTGCCGGTTCCAGGCACCGGTCAGCTTGTCGGTACTGGCCAGCTTGGACAGCTCAGCCAAGCTCTTTTGTAACACTTGATTGGTGCTCTGCAACCGTTGGAGCGACTGATGCATTTTGTCGATGTTGCCCATACGGGCGGTATTGAGCATCGCCGCGCCGATGAACAGCAGTTGGCCGCCGCTGTCAAGAACCGGAAACTTGAACCACAGGCACTGTAGCGGTCGGCCAGCAACCCGGCAGTCAAGCTGGTCACTACTGCAAGCTGTGCCGGCCATGATCTGCGCGTCGGAGTGTGCCAACTGTGCCGCTGCCGCGGCCGGGAACAGCTCGGCGTCGGTCAAACCGGTAAATTGTTCATGGGTCTTGTCAAAACAGTCCAGCAAAGCCTGATTTGCCAGTTGGTAGCGACCGTCGATGCCTTTGATGGCCATGCCAGCACCCAACAATTGCGGCAGCAGCAGCGCGATCAGCCCGGAGATCTGGATTGCATGGTCTTTGGCAAAACGTAAGATCAGGGTGTTGTCGTTCATATCAATCGCCTTGAGGGTCATATCCGTGCGGAGCAACGGTATCACAAGCCCGCCAGGTGACGCAACACTGGCAAACTGCCGTCCGGCATGGGTTGGGCCATGCCGTAAGCTTGTGCCAAGTCCGATGCCAAATGCACAGTTTATTCACGGACAAGCCCTTAGGGTTTTACGCCGGACAGCCGACAATGGCGAGCATGAAAACGCCCGCTTCTTTATGGCTCAGACTGGTCCCAGCCTACGCGCTGG
>Ga0172372_10001874_pt1 | contig 32347 bp, 33 predicted proteins | sample LakKiv5m_2_FD_114544 | JGI IMG/M metagenome (GOLD analysis project Ga0172372, IMG submission 114544) | Freshwater microbial communities from Kabuno Bay, South-Kivu, Congo - kab_092012_9.5m | ecosystem: Environmental > Aquatic > Freshwater > Lake | place: Democratic Republic of the Congo... | reverse complement strand
ATGATCCGTAAACCCAAGGACAAGCACAGCCTGAAAAACCGCCGAACCCTTGCATCCCTCAACCAAGACTACATGGAAGCGCTGATCCGACAGACCTCAAATTAACCCGAAGCGATTCCCCTGCCTTCGCGAGCGGCGAGGCTTGACCTACGGCGTCGCAACCGGCTTCAGCGTACAAGTCGGCTTCCCGCGCTGGACCGGATCGACTTCGATCCCGAATGACAGGGCGGCCGAGGCGATGGCTCTGATCCGCGAGAACATCGGCCGCCTCGGACGCGAGGGGCCGACCCAGCAGGAACTCGACGACGCCAAGGCCTACGTCACGGGCGCATTCGCCCTGGCGTTCGACACCAACGCCAAGATTGCTCGCAATCTTCTCGGCTTCCGCCAGGACGATCTCGGCGTCGACTACATCAACCGGAGAAACGCAATTGTCGAAGCTGTGACGCTTGACGACGTAAAGCGGTTGGCGGGGCGTTACATGAAGCCGGAGGAATTCACCTTCGTGATGGTCGGACAGCCGGTTCTGGACTGACCATGTGGCGCAGAATCCTGTGAAGTGGCGGCCGCCGGCGGCCTGTCAGCGGGTCAAGCCGGGGCTATGGTAAGCGGATGGCCGAATCAGCCCTGAAGCCGCCTGGAGGGCGTATCCATCGGTTGCCGCTGGAGGCGGTGAACCGCATTGCCGCGGGCGAAGTCGTCGAACGCCCTGCTGCGGCCGCCAAGGAATTGATCGAGAATGCGCTCGACGCTGGCGCCCGGTCGATCCGCGTGCGCATCGAGGGCGGAGGCCTAACCCGGCTGATGGTCGAGGACGATGGCCATGGCATGAGCGCGGATGAGCTTCCAGTCGCCATTGAGCGGCATGCGACGTCCAAACTGGCGGCCGATGAGCAGGGTCATGTCGATCTCCTCGACATCCGCACCATGGGTTTTCGCGGCGAGGCGCTGCCTTCGATCGGATCGGTGTCGCGGCTTTCGATCTTGAGCCGCGCAGCCGGGTCCGCCGGCGCGTTTGAAATCACGGTGGATGCTGGACGCGTGGATGGGCCAAAACCTGCGCCGTGGAGCGGGTTTGCCGGGAACGGCACGCGCGTGGACGTACGCGATCTCTTCTTTGCGACGCCGGCGCGCCTAAAGTTCATGAAGACCGAACGCGCTGAAGCCCAGGCGATCGCGGATGTTGTCCGGCGCCTGGCACTGGCGCGGCCCGACGTCGCTTTCCATCTCGAAACCGACGAACGCGCCGTCATCAAGCTTCAGGCCGAGCCGGGCGAGCCAGGCGCGGCGCGCCTCAGGCGCCTCGGCGCCGTGCTCGGGAAGGAGTTTCGTGACAATGCTGTCGAGATCGCTGCCGAGCGCGAAGGCGTGCGCGTCTCGGGCTTTGCGGGCCTGCCAACCTTCAATCGGGGCAGTGCGCAGCACCAGTATCTCTTCGTCAACGGCCGGCCTGTAAAGGACAGATTGCTCGTCGGGGTGCTGCGCGCGGCCTATCAGGATTTCCTGGCGCGCGACCGTCATCCCATGGCCTTGCTGTTTATCGACCTCGATCCGATGCAAGTCGACGTTAATGTGCATCCGGCCAAGGCGGAGGTTCGCTTTCGCGATGCAGGCAATGTCCGCGGCCTGATGATCGGCGCGTTGCGTCATGCGCTGGCCAGCGCGGGCCATCGGGCGAGCACGACGGTCGCGGGCGCGGCGCTGGGGGCTGCGACGAGCCATGCCGCGCCGCAGTCTGCGTCGATGTTGCCGTGGAATTCTGGGCAGGCGCGGTGGTCGCCTGCTCGGGCCGTTGTCGATCCTGATGTTACCCATCCTTGGCCGGGTTTGTCGGACACGCCGCAGGTGGCATTCGATGCTTACCTTGGCGCGCCGAGCGCACGGGTTGAGCCTCCACCTCAAGTTGGCGGCGAGACGCCGCCGTTAGGTGTCGCCCGCGCGCAGGTGCACGAGACCTACATAATCGCGCAGACAACCGACGGGATGGTGATCGTCGACCAGCACGCAGCGCACGAGCGGCTGGTCTACGAACGGATGAAGGCTCAAATGGCCGGCGATGGCGTCAAGCGCCAGGCGCTGCTGATACCCGAGGTCGTGGAGCTTTCGGAGGAAGAGGCCGCGCGCGTGCTGGAGCGGGCCGACGAGCTCCTGGCGATGGGGGTGGAGGTCGAGCCGTTCGGGCGCGGTGCAGTCGCGGTGCGGGCAACGCCGGCGCTATTCGGGCAGATGGATGTGAAGGGCCTGATCAACGATCTCGCGGATGATTTTGCCGAGTACGAGGCCGGTCTCGCGCTGAAGGAGCGGATGGAAGAGGTCATGGGCAACATGGCGTGCCGCGGCTCGGTGCGCGCGGGACGCAGGCTCACTGCGGACGAAATGAACGCGCTGCTGAGGCAGATGGAAGCCACACCGCACTCCGGGCAGTGCAATCACGGGCGGCCAACTTACGTCGAGCTAAAGCTGGCGGACATCGAGAAGCTCTTTGGACGGCGTTAGCCGACCGGGACATCAGGCAGGGTGAGTTGCTTGGCGCGAATGAAGTCGTCCACGATACCCATCGCCTCGCGGACGGGACGGAAGCTCTTGCGGTGAGCCGGGGTGGGGCCGAGGCGTTTGAGGGCTTCGACGTGCATCGCCACGCCATAGCCCTTGTGCTGCGAGAAGCCGTAGCCGGGATACTGGGCGCAAAGTTCGACCATCATCGCGTCGCGGGTTGTTTTCGCGAGAATGGATGCCGCGGAGATGCAAGGTTCCAGCGCATCGCCGCCGATGATGCAGGTGACGCGGCAAGGAATGGGCGGCGGATCGTTGCCGTCGACCAGCACATGGGTGGGCGGAATCCCGAGCTGGTCGAAGGCGCGTCGCATGGCGAGGAAATTGGCCTGGCGGATGTTGACCGTGTCTATCTCCTCGACTGTGGCGACACCGACGCCCCAGGCGACAGCGCGCTCCTTGATGCGGGCGGCGAGGATATCGCGGCGTTCCTCGGTCAGCTGCTTGGAGTCGTTGAGGCCGTTGATGCGGCGCCTCCTGTCGAGGATCACAGCGGCGGCGACGACGGGACCGGCGAGGGGGCCTCGCCCGGCTTCGTCGATGCCGCAGATGATGTCGGCGATGTCCATGCGCTCCCGTGCGTTTCCACGGGTTAGACACGGGTTCGGCTGCCGAAGGCAACCTCCCGCGACGGCTGGGGCGACGCGGTCCACAACAGATGCGCCGGGCGTCCACAGGTGCGACCAAACTTCCAATCCGGCACGCCGGTGCTAGCGTGCCCGCATGAGACCGCTCCGATACTCCATCAATGTCACGCTCGACGGCTGCTGCGACCATCGCGCCGGCGTTCCGGATGAGGAGTTGCACCGCTACGCGGCCGAGAGGCTGGCGAAAGCGGATGCATTGATCTTCGGGCGGGTGGTCTATGAGATGATGGAGAGCGCGTGGCGGCCGGTGGCGCGGGGCGAGTATCCGCACGGTATGCTGGGCTGGACGGTCCCCTTCGCGAAGGCGATCGATGCAGCCAGAAAGTATGTCGTGTCGGATACTCTGCAAGGCGTCGACTGGAATGCGGAGCTGATACGAGGCGCGGAGCTTGAAGCCGCCGTGCGGAACCTGAAGCAGCAGGCGGGGGCCGGTCTTTATGTCGGCGGGGTGACACTGCCGCTAGCGCTCGCCGAAATGGGGCTGATCGATGAATACGAGTTCTGGGTGCAGCCGCGCATCGTGGGACATGGGCCGAGCCCGTTCGCGGGCCTGTCGAAGCCACTCGATCTGAAGCTCATAGGGCGATCGGAGTTTGCTTCCGGCGTCGTGATCCTGAAGTATGAACCGAAGCGGTAGTCCCGTCCGGCGGCCAGCCCTGGCTGCCCTGCAGAAGAGTTGAGAGAGCCCATGGCCACAGCTGACGTCATCCGCATCCACCGTCACGGCGGGCCGGAGGAGATGAAGTTAGAGAGCATGGACCTGCCGCCGCCGGGTCCGGGACAGGTGCAGCTGCGGCAGACGGCCGTGGGACTCAATTTCATCGACGTGTACACGCGAACAGGCCTCTATCCGGGGCCGACGCCAGCCGTGCTGGGCGTTGAGGCCGCAGGTGTCGTGGAGGCGTTGGGCGAAGGCGTTACCGGCCTGAAGACCGGGGACCGTGTCGTCTACAATGGGCTGGGCGGAGCGTATGCCTCTCACCGCAACGCGGCGGCGGATCGCATGATCGTCATTCCGGACGGGGTGAGCGACGAGGACGCGGCTGCAGTGTTTCTCAAGGGGCTCACGGTCTGGATGCTCACCTTCGAGATCCGGCGTTTGCAGCCGGGCGAGACGATCCTGGTGTGGGCGGCGGCGGGTGGGGTGGGTTCGATCCTCGTGCCGTGGGCCAATGCGCAGGGCGCGCGGGTGATCGGCGTCGTGTCGACGCCGGAGAAGGCGCAGCTGGCGAAGGCATATGGCTGCTGGGAAACCGTGCTGGCGAGCGAGGATGTGGCGGCGCGTGTGAAGGAGCTCAATGGCGGGAAGGGCGTGCCGGTTGTCTATGACAGCGTGGGCAAGTCGTCGGCGGAGGCGAGCCTGAAATCGCTGGCGCCGCGGGGATGGTTCATCACCTATGGCAATGCGTCGGGGCCGGTCGATCCAATCCCGCCGGCGCGGCTCAACCAGGGCGGTTCGCTGATCATGACGCGGCCGGGGCTTTTTCATTTTACGCATCATCGTGCGGATCTCGAGCGCGGGTCTGCAGCATTGTGGGGCGCCATGCGGTCAGGCGCGGTGAGGGCGGACGTGCGCCAGCGCTTCGCGTTGAAGGACGCAGCGGAGGCGCACAGGGCGCTTGAGGGCCGCAAGACGATCGGCGCGACGATCCTGAAGCCCTGAGGCGAAGACGTGGAGAATCCCTTTCAGCGCTGGGTCGATCTTGCGCGTCCGCGTGCGCAAGCGTGGCGAACGCTCTTCGGCATTGTGATCGTGGTGGCGGCCTGGTTGGCCTGGACGATGGTCACGGGACTGATTGCGGTGAGCGCCGGGCTGGTGACGCCAGACGCCTTGCGCGCCGTGATGGGGCAGGGGGAGGCGCGGCTGACATTTCTGGATGCTGTCGTGGCGATGGGGGTGCTGCTCGCGACATTCTGGGGGTTGTGGATCGGAGTCTGGCTCGTAGTGCGGCTGCTGCATGGACGGCGTCTGGCATCCGTGGTGGGGCATGACGGAAGGTTGCGGTTCGGCCAGTTCGTGGTCGGCATGGGTCTTGCGGCGGGCTATCTTGCGCTCGGCCTTGCCGCGACCTGGTTTTCGGGCGCACCGCCAGTCCGCTCCGAACTGCAAGCGGAGCAGTGGCTCGTTGCGCTCGTCCCGCTTGTCGTCCTGATCTTCCTGCAGACATCGGGCGAGGAGTTGTTCTTCCGCGGGTACCTGACGCAGCAGATCGCCGCGCGGCTGCCGAACCCGATTGCCTGGGGCTTGCTGCCATCGCTGGCGTTCGGGTTCGCGCACACGGCGAATGGCGGCGGAGATCCGCAGTTCGCCCTCTACTACGTGGCGGTGGCGACCCTGCTCGGTCTCGTGATGACGGCGATGGTGTGGCGCACGGGCGGGCTCGCGGCGGCGATGGGCTTCCACCTCATGAACAATATCGGGGCGATGCTGATAATTGGCATCGCTGGCGTGACGCCGCCGATCTCGCTGTTTGTGATGGACTACGACACAATGATGAGGTCGGCCTCGACGGATGTGCTTGTGCTCGGGCTGCTGCTGGCGTTCGTTCTGTCGCCGCTTGCGCCGTTGCCGAAGGGTCAGCCCCTGCGCAGGAAGTAGACTTGCGCGGCGCCGTAGGTGCGTGCGTCAAGCGTAGTCCAGCCGGGGACCTGTAGCGGTGGCTCCTCCGAGCCGACTTCGGCGACGACAAGCGCGTCAGGCGCGAGCCACTGGCCGGCGACGAGTTGCGTGAGCGCGAGTGGGACGAGGCCTTGTGCGTAGGGGGGGTCCATGAATACGAGGTCGAAGGGCGCGCCGAGGCCTGCGGGCTTCAGGCCCAGATCAGTCGCCGAACGCCGATGAATGCGCGTCGAGCCGAAAAGCTGGAATGCTTCGACATTGTCGCGGATGCAGCCACGCGCGGCCGCGTCCGTTTCGACAAAGAGGCAGAAGGCAGCGCCGCGCGATATCGCCTCAAAGCCGAGAGCGCCGGAACCGGCAAAGGCGTCGATCACGCGGGCTCCTTCGAGGCCGGGCGCCCAATCAGCGTGGGCCAGCACGTTGAAAAGGGATTCGCGCGCCCGGTCGGATGTCGGGCGCGTGTTGCGTCCGTCCGGCGTGCGGATGGCGCGACCCTTGAGCGTTCCGGCGATTATGCGCATCGGCGTGCGTCTAGCATTCCTCTTGTGAAATGCTATGGGGCGCGAAATCCCATGAGGCTGCATGGACGCGGCGTTCGACCTTGAGATGATGCGCCGCGCAATGGCGCAGGCGCAGGCCGCGGCCGGCGCCGGAGAGACGCCGGTCGGTGCCGTTCTGGTCGACCCTGCCACGGGAACGGTGATCGCTGAAACGCACAACCAGCCGATCGGCCTGCACGATCCGACGGCGCACGCCGAGGTGCTCGTCATGCGGGCGGCGGCGCAGACGCTGGGCAACTATCGGCTGACGGGCTTGACGCTTTACGTGACACTGGAGCCGTGCGCGATGTGCGCGGGGGCGATCAGCCATGCGCGGATCGGGCGGCTGGTCTATGGCGCGGCGGACGAGAAGGGTGGCGCTGTTGCGCACGGGCCGCGCTTCTTTGAGCAGCCGACCTGCCATTCACGACCCTCTGTGACCGCCGGCGTGCTGGCAGAGGACTCCGCGGCGCTGCTCAGGGGTTTTTTCCGGTCGCGCCGTTAGGTTGGCTCACCGTCGATCTTGCCGCCGAAGAACTCCTTGAACTCGGTGCGCAGGTCGTGCGCGAAAACCTCGTTGGGAATGGCCAGCGCGTAACCGCCCTCGGCGTAGGGTCCCACAGCGTAGGGGTCGTAGTACACGAACAGCCCCCCGAACCTGTTCGGCTCGCTCGATGGCGCGAGAGCGAATTTTGCTTCCTCGATCTTGATGTTGGCGCTCGTTCCGGCGCAGACGATTGGCTCATCGTAGATCGTGGCCGATCCGATGCTTTCGAGCTTCCTTGCCTTCAGGGCTTCACACACGCCGATCGTGAGGGCCGGCGAGATGGCCCCCGACTGGAGCATCGACTCGACGGATATCTGTTCTCCGGTTCCCGAGCGGGCGATGTGGGTGTCAGTGTAGGTCATGCCATGCGCGCCGCCGGTGAACTCGTAGGCCGTGCCAACCAGGCTGACGATGTCGTCGGCCTTTGCCGTGTATTTCCACGCGATGCTGACTTCCCACGGCATGGCCGGGGCGTCCTGCGCCTTGCGCTCCTGCGCGTCGATGCGGGCGTTGGAGCGATAACCCTCGAAGAAGGAGAGCGCGTCGGTTCTCAGGTAGGTGAGGACGGGATCGTCGGCCGGCCCCGGCGGGATGGCGGCGCTGAACGAGATGGTGTCGTCAGAAAAAGCAAGCGTTCCGTCCGCGCTGGCGACAGGCGCGCCAGGGTTGGGCGTGGCGGGCGGCGTCGTCTGGCCGTTCGCGCCGAACTGGATCTGTGCGGTCTGGTCGTCGGCCGGGTCGCTGGCAACGGCCGGAGCGGGTGGGTCAGCCGGCGGACTGGCCGGCTGTCCTGTCAGCACGAACACCGCGGTTCCGGCCGCAGCGACGGCCGCCACGCCCGCGCCGATCCAGGCAACAGGCAGCTTCTTGCCTTGCGGCTGTTGTTCTTCCGACAATCGCGACTCCAATGGCGCCCCTTGGCGTCACTATCGGCTAGAATGGCGCCGCAATGAAGGCCCAACCTGCAACCAACAGCAGGCCGGCTTCGCGATTGGCGCGGAAGAGCATAAGCGCACGGCCGCCATTGCCGGGATCGAGACGCACAGCCTGCAGGGCAAGGTGCATGGCGAAGGGCGCCGTCAACGCGATGCCGGGCCATCCTGCGGCCAGATAGGCGGCAGAGGCGCAGAGTGCACTGCAGCAGACGTAAATGATGGCGACCGCCGGGCGTATCCGGCCGCCGAAGCGGCGCGCCGTTGAGCGGACGCCGATCAGCGCGTCGTCCTCGCGGTCCTGGATGGCGTAGATCGTGTCATAGCCAAGCGTCCACAGAACCAGGCTGGTGTAGAGGAGCCAGTCGGCCGGAGCGATCTCGCCGCGGATAGCTGCCGGAGCGACGAGGGCGCCCCAGTTGAACGTCAGGCCCAGCCACACTTGCGGCCACCACGTAATGCGCTTCATCAGCGGGTAGAGCGCCACCATTGGAATGGCGCACAATGCGACGAGCTTTGCAAAGTCGGGCAGCGCGAGCAGCACGGCGAGGCCTGCTGCGCATTGCGCCATGAGCCAGACCCAGGCCTGCTTCAGCGTCACGGCGCCAGAGGGCAGGGGTCGGAGCGCGGTGCGGGCGACCTTCGCATCGATATCGCGGTCGAGAATGTCGTTGTAGGTGCAGCCGGCCCCGCGCATGGCGACCGCGCCGATTACAAACAGCAGGGCGAGCCAGCCGTCTTCGGCGACAAGTCCGGCCGGGATTCGCGCCAGCACCAGGCCGATCAGGCAGGGCAGGGCCAGAAGCCAGAAGCCCACCGGCCGGTCATAGCGCGACAGCTGCAGGTAGGGCCGCGCAAACGCCGGCGCGCGCCCGACCCACGAGCCGCGGACAGCGTCGGCAGGAGAACTTACGGCGGCCGGTTCGGTCATATCGTCCTTGGCAGGGGCATCGGCCCGATATAGCGCAAGGGCATGAGCGCGACACCCCGGCTTTTTGTCGAGATCGACCTGGCGCCGGCAGCCACCGTGGGCCTGACCGGCGAACAAGCGCATTATCTGACGCGCGTGCTGCGGTTGGCTATCGGCGATCCGGTCCGACTCTTTAACGGCCGGGACGGCGAGTTCCATGCGCAACTCGCGGCGAGCACGAAGTCGACCGCGACGCTGAGGGTCACGGAGCGCGTACGCGAGCAGGCGGCGACGCCCGACCTGTGGCTGCTGTTTGCGCCGTTGAAGAAGTCTCGGACCGATTTCGTCGTCGAGAAGGCGGTGGAGCTGGGTGTTGCAGAAATCCGGCCCGTCATCACGGAGCGGACGGATGCCGAGACGGTCCGCGTCGACCGGTTGCAGCGGATCGCCACCGAAGCGGCGGAGCAGACCGAGCGTCTGGATGTCCCGCCCGTACGTGATGCGGAGAAACTGGCGACGGTTTTAGGCCAGTGGGACATGGGGCGCGTGCTGATCTTCGCCGACGAGGCGGGCGACGAGCAGGAGCGGCCGTGGGGCGGCGCGGAAGGCAGGGCAGGCCCCATGCTGGACGGGGTGCAGGCTCTGGGCGACGCTCCAGCCGCGATCCTGATCGGGCCGGAGGGCGGATTCTCGCCCGGCGAACGCAGCCGACTTCGCGCGTTAACGCATGTCCGGCCGGTGAGCCTTGGGCCGCGTATCCTGCGCGCCGAAACAGCGGCCGTCGCGGCTCTATCGATCTGGCAGGCCGTGCGTGGCGATTGGCGTCAGCGTAGCTGACGCTGGGAATAGATTTCCTTCACAATTCGAACATTTGACTGGCCCCGCTGGCGACCCTAAGCGGGCATACCTATCTGGCTGGTGAGGATCAGCCTCCGGACCCTTCCCGCATGACGACACCCACGCGCGACATCGATGAGTCCGCGCCGCGGATCGGGAACAAGCGCGAACTCGTGGAACGCCTGGCCGGAGGTTCAAAGCCGAGGTCGCAGTGGCGCATCGGCACGGAGCACGAGAAGTTCGGGTTCATTGAAGACTCGCTGCGGCCAGTCCCGTATGAGGGAGCCGCATCGATCCGGGGCCTGCTTGAAGGTCTGGCGCGCGGGTATGACTGGAAGCCGATTGTCGAAGCAGGTCACATCATCGGGTTGAAAAAGGGCCTCGCGAGCGTCAGTCTCGAGCCGGGTGGGCAGTTCGAGCTTTCGGGCGCCCCGCTCGAAAATATCCACCAGACCTGTGACGAGATCGCCGAGCACCTTCGCGAGACGCGCACGATCGCTGCGCCGATGAAGATCGATTTCCTCGGCCTCGGCTTCTCGCCGCTGTGGTCATTCGACGAGACGCCGATGATGCCGAAGGGCCGCTATGGCATCATGAAGGCCTACATGGAGATGGTAGGCCGGCTCGGGCGGCAGATGATGTTCCGCTCGTGCACGGTGCAGACCAATCTCGATTTCGGTTCGGAAGCCGACATGGTGAAGAAGCTGCGCGTGAGCCTCGCGCTGCAGCCGATCGCAACAGCGCTGTTCGCCAACTCGCCGTTTGCCGAAGGACGCACCAACGGCTTCCTCTCCTATCGCTCGCATGTGTGGACGGACACTGATCCGGATCGGTCAGGCATGCTGCCCTTTGCGTTCGAAGAAGGCTTCGGGTTCGAGCAGTATGTCGACTATGCGCTCGACGTGCCGATGTATTTCGTGCGTCGCGACGGGAAGTATATTGACGCGTCGGGTCTGTCGTTCCGGGATTTCATGGCGGGCAAGCTTCCGGTTCTGCCGGGTGAACTTCCTGCGATGGATGATTTCGACGACCACCTGTCGACCATTTTCCCGGAAGTGCGGCTGAAGACTTTCCTTGAGATGCGCGGGGCGGATGCGGGGCGGCACAGCATGCTTTGCGCCTTATCCGCCTTCTGGGTTGGCCTGCTTTACGACGACCGGGCGCTCGATGGGGCCTGGCAGCTGGTGAAGGGCTTCACGGCCGCGGAGCGTCAGGCCCTGCGATCGGCCGTACCCATGCTGGGGTTGGCGGCGCCGATCCGGAACACGACAGCACAGGCCCTGGCCCGTGAGGCGCTGAAGCTGGCAGCCGGGGGGCTTTCGCGCCGCCGGAATCTCGACGCCGGCGGCCGCGACGAGACGATCTTCCTGAGCGACATCGAGGAGATTGCGGAGACCGGCGTCACCCAGGCGCACCGCTTGCTGGACAAGTATCGCGGCGCCTGGAAAGGCGACATTACGCGCGCTTTCGCCGAAACGCGGGTCTAGGAATTCAGCCGACGACGCGCCTGTTCATGCTCGGGGGCAGAACCTTGCTCGCGCCGGACGATTCCGGGGCTTGAGCATCTCACGGTCGCGTGTTGAACATCGCCTCAGACCCGGGACGGGCATTTGGGCGAGGACGTCATGGATATCGTAGTGGCGATCGGGATCGTGATCACCGTGGTCACGGGAATTCCCGTGATCATGCAGCTTCGCCGACAGCCCAAGGGCCTGCACATCATCTTCTTCACCGAGATGTGGGAGCGGTTCTCCTATTACGGCATGCGGACGATCCTTGTCGCCTACATGACGCAACACTTCCTGTTTTCGGATGAAGTCGCGTCGGGGCAATACGGCGCCTACACGTCTCTCGTCTATCTGCTGCCTTTGATCGGTGGGATGCTGGCGGACCGCTATCTCGGCACAACAAAGGCGGTGGCGTTTGGAGCGCTTCTCCTGGTGGCGGGACACCTGGCGATGGCGATCGAACAGGCGCCGGCGCGCAACGTCATGGTCTACAATGGCCAGCAGTTCCAAGTCGAAGCCGAAGGACGGCAGGACCAGCGCAAAGCTTGGATCGTGATCGAAGGCCAGCGCTACGAATTCGGGCCGGCCGAGAACGGGATGGAGATCAAAGGCTTCACGGGCAATGCGCAGCTGCCGAGCATTGTGCCTGTCGACAATCCGGAGACCGAGGCAGTCGAGGGTTATAAGATGCTTGTAGAGGGGCAGGAGCCCCTCTACATGAACATCTTCTTCCTGGCGCTCTCCCTGATCATCATGGGCGTGGGTTTCCTAAAGGCGAACCTCGCCACGCAAGTTGGCCAGCTCTATACGAAAGACGATCCACGCCGCGATGGCGGATTCTCACTCTACTATTATGGAATCAATCTTGGCGCCTTCTGGGCGCAGGTGACGTGTGCGCTCGTCGGCGCGAGCGTCGGCTGGTGGGCCGGCTTCGGGCTTGCGGGCATTGGCATGCTGCTCGGATGGCTCGTGTTCGTGCGTCGCCGGATTCTGTTTTTCGTGCCGGGCGAGCCGCAACTGCCAAAGGAACTTGGCGTTCCGCCGAACCCGGATCTGCTGAAGAAGCCCCTGCTCGGTCCAATCAATCGCGAGTGGTTGATCTATATCGGCGGCATCGCGGCTGTGTTCGTCGTCTGGCAACTCGTCCAGCGCGAGCCGATCGTAAACACAACGTTGTCCATCGCATCGGCTGCAATGCTGATTTTCTTCATCTACTACATGATAACGAAGTGCACGCTGGCCGAGAGTGGAAAGCTGATCCTGGCGCTCATACTTGTGCTGGGTTCAGTGGTGTTTTTCACGCTGTTCGAGCTGGCAGGCTCGGCGCTGGCGCAGTTCTCTGAACGATCTTCGCAGCTCTGCATCGGAGAGTACTGTGTCACCTCTGGCCAGACACAGAGCTTCAATGGTGCGTTCATCTTAATCTTTGCTCCGCTCTTCGCAGTGATGTGGACCTGGCTAGGCCGGCACAAGAAGGACCCGGGTGACGCCTTCAAGTTCGCTCTTGGTATCATGCAAGTTGGCGCGGGCTTCCTTGTGCTTGTCTGGGGCGCTCAGTACGCCGATGCGAACTTCCAGGTGCCGCTGGTTTTCCTCGTGCTGCTCTACCTGCTGCATACGACCGGCGAGCTGTTCCTTTCTCCCGTCGGCCTGTCGGCGATGACCAAGCTGACGCCTGCGCCAATTGCAGCGACGATGATGGCGACATGGTATCTGGGTTCGTCGCTTGCCCAGGCGCTGTCGGCGCAAATCGCGAAGCAGACCGCGCAGCAGACGGTTGGCGGGCAAGTGCTAGATCCCGAACTCGCGCTGAAGACCTACGTCGAGGTATTCACCAACATCGGTGTCTGGGGCGTTGGCATCGGCCTCGCGCTGGCGATCGCGAGCCCGTTTCTCAACAAGCTGGCGCACCTGGGGGAGAAAAAGGGCGACGCAGGGTCTGCGCCACAGGCGGCTGAGTAGGGTGGCGGCTATTGAATTGGATAGGCTTGCGTTGCCAGGTTGGAGCCTAGCCAGCCTGGCCCAACGTCATCGCGCCCGAGCATGCCATCAGCAACGTTGGTGACGTTTGTAAAGCCGGCAGCGGCAAGTGCGTCGGCTGCACGGACAGACCGGTTGCCGGCACGACAGATGACGGCCACGGGTCGGGTCTTGTCGCTGCCCAGTTCCACTTCGACCGCTGCGACGAAGTCTGGATTGCTGAGCGATATAGTCTTTGCGCCGGCGGGAACGCCTGTCGCAATCCATTCGGCCGGCTCGCGCACATCGATAAGTGTGCTGGAAGGGCCAGCCGCATACTCCGCACTCGTCACTGTGCGCACCACTGCTTGCTGCGCAATGACGGATGGCGAAAGGATCGCAGCGGTCACGAGAAATGCAAGAAACCTCATCAGCCGGCGCCGCCGACGGTGATCTTGTCGATCCGGAGCGACGGCTGGCCGACGCCGACGGGGACAGACTGACCGGCCTTGCCGCAGGTTCCGACGCCGTCGTCCATCGCGAAGTCGTTGCCGACCATCGAGATGTTGTTCATCACCGTGGGGCCGTGCCCAATCAGCGTGGCGTTCTTCACAGGGGCGCCGACCTTGCCGTTCTCCACCAGATAAGCCTCGGTGCACTGGAAGACGAACTGGCCGTTGGTGATGTCGACCTGGCCACCGCCAAAGTCGACCGCCCAGATGCCCTTCTTGATCGAGCGCACGATCTCGTCCGGATCATGAGTTCCGCCGGTCATGAAGGTGTTGGTCATCCGCGGCATCGGCGTTGAGGCGTAGTTTTCGCGGCGTCCATTGCCGGTGGCGGCGACGCCCATCAGGCGCGAGTTCTGCCGGTCCTGCATGTAACCTACGAGCCGTCCATCCTCGACCAGCACAGTGCGTTGCGTTTGCGTGCCTTCGTCGTCGAAGGAGAGCGATCCGCGGCGGTTGGCGATCGTGCCATCATCGACGATCGTGACGCCTTTCGCCATCACCTGTTCGCCAATGCGATTGGAATAGACAGACGAGCCCTTGCGGTTGAAGTCGCCTTCGAGGCCGTGGCCCACGGCCTCGTGCAACAGCACGCCCGTCCAGCCCGGCCCGAGCGCCACCTCCATCTCGCCAGCTGGAGCGGGCACGGCCTCGAGGTTTATCTCGGCCTTGCGCAGGGCGCGTTCGGCCAACGCCTTCCACCGGTTCGGCTGAATCCACTCGTCATAGGCGGCGCGACCGCCGGCTCCGGCTGAGCCGGTCTCGCGGCGGCCATACTTCTCCATCGTGACGGCGATGTTGATGCGCACCAGGGGGCGCGCCTCGGCCACGCTCGCTCCGCCTGCACGGATGATTTCGACCGCCGTTCGCGAACCGGCGAGCGACACCGAGACCTGCACAACGCGCGGATCCTTCGCGCGGCACCACGCGTCGATCTCCGCCAACAGGCCTGTCTTGGTGACGAAATCGGGTGAGGCGGTTGGGTCGATGTCGGCGTAGAGGCGCCGGTTCACAGGCGTGGGTCCGAGGGCGAGGTGGCCCGCCCGGCCGCGCTTGGCGGCCGACGCTGATGTGGCTGCGCGCCTCAGCGAGGCCTCGGAAATTTCGCTGGCATGGGCATAGCCGGTGGTTTCCCCTGAAACGACGCGCAGACCGAACCCTTGGCCGCTGTCGTAGGAGGCTGACTTGAGCCGCCCGTCGTCGAACAGGAAGCTCTCCGAGCGCACGGACTCGACATAAATCTCGCCATCGTCCGCGCCGGCGAGCGCGCCATCGAGGATACCAGCGGCGGCGGCGATGCCAACACCGGCTTCCTCGATGAGACTACGGTCGGACATGGCGCACCTTTCGACAATTCCATCCACGCTTCGTAGATAGGGTGGCTGGGCCGCGGACGGCAATGCAGCGCCTGTCACTCAGCTGGCGGCCGGAACCACCGTGAAGCGGGCGATCTGATCCTGCGCCTGCTTGAAGTCCGGCTTCATCTTCAGCGCCTCGCGGAAATCCTCATAGGCCAGCTGCAGGTTGCCGAGCTTCTCGTGCGTGAGGCCCCGATTGTAGAAGCCGACGATGCGGGCAGTTTCCGATTCCGAGCCCACGCCCTCGTTGAGCGCCGCGAGCGCCTCGGGATAGCGTTTCAGGTTGTAGAGCGCGGCGCCGAGATTGACCTTGGCTTCCTTGAGATTGGGCATCATCGCCAGGGACTTTTCATAGTCCCACATCGCTTTGGTGTTATTGCCCATGCGCATGTGGAGAATGCCGCGATTGGTATAGGTCGCGGCCTTGTCCCTGCGCTTGAGGGTCTCGTTCGTGAGGGCGAGATTGCAGATTTCCATCGCCTTCATGGGCGCGATGCGCTGGCCTTCGGCGGCCTCGTAGCAGGCCTGTCCCAGTCCGCCGCCGATGACCGTCACAGCGCCTTGTGCGAGCGCAGCAGGGGAGAATAACAGGCTCGCTGCGAGAGCCGAAATTCCGAGTGTAATCCGGGTGCTCATCTTCCCAACTCCTTGAGCGTCTGATAGCGACCACAAGCCAATTCACCGATTCGACGCGCCTGCGACACTATGCACGCTAACGGGCCGGACGGGAGTGGTGGCGGCGGGCAGCGTATCACGCTAAAGCCCGGAAATCACGCATCTGGCTGGAGGATGTGCGCAACATGCTGAGAGGGGCTTGGAAACTCTGGGCGCTCGGCGCTGCCAGCCTTGCGGCGGCTGCGCCGGCTTTTGCCGTGCCCCAGCCCGGCGGGGTCGATTTCCAGACGCCGGTGACAGAAACGGCGCAGCGTGTCCATGCCTTCCACGTGGAGGTTCTGGTCATAATCACCGCGATCACCGCCTTCGTTACGGCGCTGCTGATCTGGGTCATGATCCGCTATAACCAGAAGGCCAATCCGACAGCGAAGAAGTTCAGCCACAACACGGTTGTGGAGATTATCTGGACGGTGGTGCCGGTGCTGATCCTGGTCTGGATCGCGCGGGGCTCCTTCCCGTTGCTCTACGAGCAGGACGTGATGTTCAACGGCAAGAATCCACCGGAAGAGCAGATCGTGGACATCAAAGTCTACGGCAACATGTGGTACTGGGACTACACTTACAATCAGAACACGGACCAGGAGTTCGTGGTCGAGAGCCGCATGCTGCGGGCTGGAGACGCTGACCGTCCGCTCAATACGGCGCGCGGCGATATCGCCCAGCTCTCAACCGACTATCCCATGGTTGTTCCGACCAATCGCTATGTGCGCCTCAAGATTACTGCGCGTGACGTGATTCACGCCTGGGCGATGCCGCAGTTCGCGCTGAAGACGGATGCAGTGCCCGGTCGCCTGAACCAGCTGTGGTTCAACGTCCCGACGCCTGGCATCTATTACGGCCAGTGCTCGGAGCTCTGCGGCAAGGACCACTCCAACATGCCGATCGAGTTGTGGGCGCTGCCGCAAGACCAGTATGACCAATGGCTCGTCGCTGCGCAGGCCGACCCGCTCAATGGCGGTCGCGCCTATCTCGACAGTCTGCCGCGACCGGGCGTGACCCAGCTCGCCGCCGCCGAATAAGTTCAGGGAGCCGTTCGATGTCGAGCGATGCAAATCACGCGGCGGACCACGCCCACGATCATGCGCACGATCACCAAGATCCGAAGTGGTATAGCCCCTCGCGCTGGCTGTTCTCGACCAACCACAAGGACATCGGCACGCTCTATCTTGTCTTCGCGTTGTGCGCCGGTGTCGTAGGTTTCGTGTTCTCCGGCTTCATGCGGGCTGAGCTTGCCGAGCCGGGCCTGCAGCTCTTCAATGGCACGGCGTTTGGCGGCTTCTTCGGGGATGAGCACAACTATAACGTGATCACCACGATGCATGGGTTGATCATGATCTTCTTCATGGTCATGCCTGCCCTGATCGGCGGCTTCGGCAACTGGTTCGTGCCGTTGATGATCGGCGCGCCGGACATGGCGATGCCGCGCATGAACAATATCTCGTTCTGGCTGGTGCCGGTCTCGTTCTTCCTGCTCATCCTGTCGATGTTCGTGCCGGGCCCGCCGGGCAATAACGGCTTTGGCGGCGGCTGGGTGCTCTATCCGCCGCTATCTGGCGCAACCGGCCATCCGGGTCTTGCGATGGACCTGGTAATCTTCTCCTTGCACCTCGCGGGCATGTCGTCGATCCTCGGGGCCATCAACTTCATCGTGACGATCCTCAACATGCGCGCGCCAGGCATGACGCTGCACAAGATGCCGCTGTTCGCCTGGTCGATCCTGGTGACGGCGTTCCTGCTCGTGCTTGCCCTGCCGGTCCTTGCCGGCGCGCTGACCATGCTGCTGACCGACCGCAATTTCGGCTCGAAGTTCTTCGAGGTCGCCGGCGGCGGTGATCCGATCATGTTCCAGCACCTGTTCTGGTTCTTCGGTCACCCCGAAGTCTACATCATGATCCTGCCGGGCTTCGGCATCATCAGCCACGTCATCTCGACCTTCTCGCGCAAGCCGGTGTTCGGCTACCTCGCAATGGCCTACGCGATGGTCGCTATCGGGTTCATCGGTTTCATCGTCTGGGCGCACCACATGTACACGGTGGGTATGGACGTGAACCTGAAGGCCTACTTCGTCGCGGCAACGATGGTGATTGCGGTTCCGACCGGCGTGAAGATCTTCTCGTGGATTGCCACGATGTGGGGCGGCTCGATCGAGTTCAAGGTGCCGATGCTGTGGGCGATCGGCTTCATTTTCCTCTTCACCGTCGGCGGCGTTACGGGCGTTGTGCTCGCCAACGCCGGCGTCGACCACTCACTGCACGATACCTATTATGTCGTGGCGCACTTCCACTACGTGCTGTCGCTCGGCGCCGTGTTCACGCTGTTCTGCGGCTGGTACTACTGGTTCGAGAAGATGTGGGGCGTGAAGTACAATGGCATGATCGCAGGCCTGCACTTCTGGCTGATGTTCATTGGCTCCAACCTTATCTTCTTCCCGCAGCACTTCCTCGGAATGCAGGGCATGCCGCGCCGGTATGTCGACTACACGCCCGCCTTCGAGCAGTGGCACCAATGGTCGACATACGGCTACTGGATCGCGGCCGCCGCGACGGTGGTGTTCTTCATAGGCCTGTTCGAGGCCATGGTCCGCCGCCGCAAGGCTGAGGCCAATCCCTGGGGCGAGGGGGCGACGACGCTGGAGTGGACACTGTCTTCTCCGCCGCCATTCCACCAGTACAACGACCTTCCTCGGGTCAGGTAACAGGGCGCATGCAGCCTGGACCCCACGGTTCAGGCTGCAGCGCGAGACACGATGTCCGACGTGAGCCTCGCAAGTCCGTCAGTAACCGCTTCAGCGACGGCGATGGACTATGTGCAGCTGATGAAGCCGCGCGTGATGTCGCTGGTGATCTTCACGGCGCTCGCGGGTCTGGTTGCAGCGCCGGTCGGGATGCACCCCGTCGCTGCGGCAAGCGCGATCCTCGCGCTCGCGCTTGGCTCGGGCGCGGCAGGTGCGCTCAACATGTGGTATGACGCCGACATCGACGCGATGATGGCGCGGACGGTGTCGCGCCCGGTGCCCGCCGGACTCGTGCGTCCAGAAGATGCGCTGGCTTTCGGCCTCATCATGTCGGTCCTGTCGGTCACGCTGATGGCGCTGGCGGCCAACCCCCTTGCAGCGGGCCTGCTGGCGTTCTCTATCTTCTTCTATGCCGTGATCTATACGATGTGGCTCAAGCGCTCGACATCGCAGAACATCGTCATCGGTGGCGCCGCGGGGGCTTTCCCGCCAGTGATCGGCTGGGCGGCGGCGACTGGCGATGCGCCGCGGGATGCATGGATCCTGTTCGGCCTGATCTTCCTGTGGACACCTCCGCACTTCTGGGCGCTGTCGCTTTGGACGTCAAAGGAATATGCGCGCGCCGGGGTGCCCATGCTGCCGGTCACGCGCGGCGCAAAAGAAACGCGGCTGCATATTCTGCTCTATACGCTCGTGGTCGCACCGTTCGGCGTCCTCCCGGTGTTCACGGGTCTTGGCGGCTGGCTCTATCTCGCCGTATCGGCAGCCGGCGGCGCCGCCTTCCTCTGGTGCGCCGTCCGCGTGTTCCTGAGCCGGGCGGGAGATGCCGATGCGCCGGCCGACATGGTTCACGCCAAGAAGATGTTTGGCGTTTCGATACTCTACCTGTTTGCGCTGTTCGGCGCGCTTCTCCTGGAGCGGGTGTTGCCGTTTGTCGTTCCGCTGGTCGGGGGGGCATGATGCTCGACAAGGGGCAGATCAAGGACTGGGATGGCGAGCCGGAAGGCGCAGTCACAGGCGCGAACCCAGCCGGCAACGCCGATGCGTTTCTCGGTGCGCGGGAAGCGATCCCCACGGGTGAGCGCATCCAGCTGACGCCCGAAGAGGCAGCTGCCCGCAGGAAGCGCAGCCGGTGGATCGCGCTCGCCCTTGGCGGCTTCGTGGTGCTCGTATTCCTCCTGACCATGGCGAAAGTCGGTGGCGGCGCAGGCGTTCCTGAAGTCTACCGTATACCCACGAGCTCTTCCCAATGAAGACACGGGCGCGCATCACGACCCTTGTGCTGTGTGGCGTGGCCGTTGGCATGCTCGGTCTCGCCTATGCCGCCGAGCCGCTATACAAGGCGTTCTGCGCGGTCACGGGCTTTGGCGGAACCACTCAGGTGGCGACAGAGCGCCCGAAGGAAATCCTCGATCGCGTCGTCCGCGTCTATTTCGACGCCAATGTTGAGCAGGGAGCGCCGCTCAAGTTCCGCCCGTCCCAACCCTACGTCGACGTGCGCATTGGCGAAACCATGATGACGCACTTCGAGCTGACCAATACCGCCGATGAGCCGATCCGCGCTATGGCCAGCAAGAACGTCGTGCCCCACAAGGCCGGGGTCTATTTCGAGAAGCTGGAATGCTTCTGCTTTGCGGAGCAGACCTACGAACCGGGCAAGCCGGTGCAGTTGCCGGTCGTGTTTTTCGTCTCACCGGAGATGGCGAAAAACCCGAACACCGCCGACGTGCAGGGAATCACGCTTTCCTACACCTACTACCGGGTGGACGGTCCAAAGGCCTCCGCGCGGCTTGAGGACGCATCCGTGGTCAACTAGACCGGCGGTACAATTCTGGGACTGCAGCTCGTCCTTGTGGGCGGCTGCGCAAAGCAGGGACTGAAGCCATGGCGGGCGCCGTCAAGCACGACTATCACCTGGTCAAGCCAAGCCCGTGGCCGCTGCTGGGGTCGTTGTCCTTGCTCATGGTCGCGCTGGGCGCGGCCGCCTACATGAAGGGCCTTTGGTTCATCCCGCAGGGTGCGCTTTGGGCGTTCGTGCCGGGGTTCGTCTGCCTGATCTTCGTGCTCATCGGCTGGTGGGGCGATGTTATCAAGGAGAGCCGCGGCGGGGACCATACCGAGGTCGTGCAGATCTCCCTGCGCTACGGGATGGTGCTGTTCATCGCCTCCGAGGTGATGTTCTTCGTGGCTTGGTTCTGGTCATTCTTCGAGATGACCATCTTCCACCCCTTCCGCGCCAACGCTGCGCACATGGACCTTGCGAACCCGGCGCTCGAACCGCTGCTGAAGTGGTCGGACTGGCCAGTGACGCAGGTCGACGGTCATCGTGTCGTGCCGTTCGATCCGTTTCACCTGCCGCTCATCAACACGCTGATCCTGCTTCTGTCGGGCACGACGGTCACCTGGGCGCACCATGCGCTGCAGGTGGGCGATCGCCGCAGCGCGATCACGGGCCTCTCACTTACGATCCTTCTGGGCATCTCGTTCACCGCTCTGCAGGTCGTTGAGTATGCGCAGGCCGGGTTCTCCTACGATGGCTCGCTCTATGGCTCGGCCTTCTTCATGGCCACGGGCTTCCATGGCGCCCACGTCGTTATCGGCACGCTGTTCCTGATGGTTTGCCTCGGTCGCCTGATGGCGGGCGGCATGAAGCCGGAGAAGCATCTCGGCTTCGAATTTGCGGCCTGGTATTGGCACTTCGTCGATGTGGTGTGGCTCTTCCTCTTCGCCTTCGTCTATGTAACGCCGCACCTTGTGTGGGGCGCGGGGCCGCCCGGCTCGGGCCACTAGCGGCCATCGACCATGGCAAGGAAGGCGGCGGTCTTCGGCTTCCTCGCGATCCAGGCGGTCACGATCGCTCTGTTCTTGTCGGCCTTGCTGCCCTTCCTCGCGAACGGCCGGCCCCTGGTCGATACGGCACAGCAGATTTGGAGTGGGGGAGGTTTCTCCACCCTCGATTCGTCCTTCAGGTCCGGGCGTGAGGTCGTTCTGGCGCCACGCTTCAATCCCTATGGCGTCCTGCTCACGGGCACCCTGCTGATGCTTGCAGCCGGCGCGGCGGCAGTCGCCGCAGTTGCGGTTTGGCGCAGGGCGAAGATATGGCTCGCCGTCGGTGCTGCGATCGCAGCCCTCCTGCTCGGCGCTACCGGCAACTGGTTTATCGCCACGCACTGGCAGGGCGATAGCGCCTTTCCGCCTGGTTATCTAAACGCCGACCTGCTGTATGCGCTGTCGAAGACGTTCAACACCCTCTTCTTTGTTGGCTTTGCGCTATTCGCAGTTTCGACTGTGCTGGTGATTGCGGGCGTGGCCACCCGAGAGAAGCCGCTGGGCTTCCAGGTGGTTGCGATCAACTGGGCGGTGCTTGCGGCAATCTGGCTTGCAATCTTCGTTGTGCTGTTCGTGATCCCATATCCCGGTAGCGACTGAGGATCAGACATGGCCGTTTCGGCGCTCTCTGCCGGCCTGCGTTGCCGATGCCCGAATTGCGGCAAGGGGCAGGTGTTCGACGGCTTCCTGAAATTCCGGAAGGCGTGCCCGTCCTGTGGAGCTGACTTTACCATTGCGGACGCTGGCGACGGGCCGGCATTCTTCGTGATGTTCGCTGCGCTGATCCTGATTGCTCCGACCGCGATGTTCCTTGAGTTAGCCCTGCATCCGCCCGGCTGGATCTATGTGCTGATCTGGCCGCCGGTGACGGTGGGGTTCTGCCTATTGGTGCTGCGTCCTGTGAAGGCGCTTCTTTTTGCCCTTCAGTGGAAGCACAAGGCAGGCGAAGCACGCCTTGCTAACGACATCACGGGGCCATAGCGCACCGGGCGCGGCTCGGGCTAAACACCGGCAATGTATTTCCGCCCATTCCCGCTGCTGACGGCGTTTTCCATTCCGGCCCTGGTCGCCCTGCTGTGGCTCGGGGTCTGGCAGGGGCAACGCGCACAGTGGAAGGCCGATGAGGTTGCTGGCTTCGCCCAGAAGCTCGCTGCGCCGGCAACGCCCCTGGCCGATATCTGCGCGCGAGGCCTCGCCGAACAACAGATCCTGGGGACGCCGCCCGCCGCCGGGCCGGCGGTTCGGGTGTTCGGAACGCGGGCGTCGGGCAAGGCGGGCTGGAAGCTGTATCAGGTGTCGGACATCTGCGGCGTCCCCGTTCTTGTTCAAACCGGCTTCGAAGAACTGGCCATTGGCGGTCCGGGGGGCGTTTCGCCAGCGCCGCCGCCGGCCTGGCCGGATCGCTACGTCGTGGCGCCCTGGCCGGGCAAGCCGGCGATGGCGAGCACGAATTCGCCCGAGCGCAACGAGTGGCACTGGATGGATGGCCCCGCCCTTGCCGCCTTTCTGGAACAGCCGCAGCTGGACACGCGCTTTATCATCCTCGCGCTGGAAGGGATGCCCGACTTCCTGGTGCGTACGCCGCCCGAGACGCATATCGGCTATTCTGTCACCTGGTTCGGGATAGCGATCGCCTTCGCAGTGATATACGGGCTGTTCCACATGCGGGCCGGGCGCTTGCGTTTCGGCAGGACCTCGGGCCAGGACAAGGTCCAAGACAAGGCAGGGCGATGAAGTACGTCTCCACGCGCGGGCATTCCGAAGCGGTGGATTTCCTTGCCGCCAGCCTGGCAGGCCTTGCGCCCGACGGCGGCCTCTACACCCCCGCCGCCTGGCCGCAGATCCGGCCTCCGAGCCCGGGCGACAGCTATGTCGAAACCGCAACGCGCGTGATGTCCGCGTTCGCCGGCGACGCACTGCCGGTTGATGTCATTCGCGGCCTTGCCGAACGCGCCTACGCGCCGTTTGCGCATCAGTCTGTTGCGCCGCTCGTCGAGGTTGGTCCGAATCACTGGATGCTGGAGCTGCATCACGGGCCCACGTTGGCGTTCAAGGATGTGGCGATGCGCCTGATCGCGCAGCTTTACGATCATGTTCTCGAGCAACGCAGCGAGCGGATGACCATCCTCTGCGCCACCTCCGGCGACACGGGCGGCGCCGCAGCCTCGGCCTTCGCGGGGTCGAAGCGCGTCGATATCGTGATCCTTCATCCGCTCAACCGCGTGTCGCCAACCCAGCGCCTGTTCATGACGGCGACAGGCGCCGCCAACGTTCACAACCTTGCGCTGGAAGGCGACTTCGACGGCACGCAGGCGATCCTCAAGGAACTCATCGGCGACGAACAATTCAGGCGGCGCACTGGGCTTGCCGCGGTAAACTCCATCAACTGGACTCGTGTGGCGGCCCAATCGGTCTATTTTGCCCAGGTGCAGTCCCAGCTGGGTGCAGGCCGTGCGATTCACTTCGTGGTGCCGACCGGAAACTTCGGAGATGCGCTCGCGGGCCATGTCGCCAGCCGCTGCGGGCTGCTTGCCGACCTGAGGATCACGGCGGCAGTCAACGCCAACGATGCGATGGCGCGCTTGTTGTCGGGCCAGCCGCTCCGAAGAGGCGCGACGACGCCGACCATCAGCCCGGCGATGGACATCCAGCTGCCGAGCAATTTTGAGCGGCTGTTCTTCGAGGCGACCAGTTTCACAGGCGCCCCCGAAGCGCGCGAGGGCGCAGCTGTCGCCCGGGCCTATACCGAACTTGCTGCGAAAGGAGAGGGCGCGATTCCACGCGATGTCTCGACCCGCCTTGTGGCCATGGGTATCGATGGCTGCCGTGTGTCGGACGCCGAGACGCGCGAGGAGCTGAAGCGAACGCTTGCCGAAACGGGTCTGGTCGTATGTCCGCACACCGCGGTAGGTCTTGCAGCGGCGCGACGTATCGCCTCGCAGAACAAGCCGGTCGTCACGCTCTCGACTGCACACGCCGCAAAGTTTCCCGAGACGATCCGCGAAACGCTTGGCCTTGACGCGCCGTTGCCCTCCCGCGCCGCCCCGTTTGTCTCGCGTCCTGAAAAGTTCGATACCGGCCCGATGAGCGCAGACTTTGTGCGCGAGCGCATTTTCTCAATTGCGGCGCGCGCCTGAGATGGAGCAGCGCGAGGTCATCACACTGGGAAACGGCGCGCGCATCGTGTTCGATGCTATGGCCGGCCTGCGCACGGCGTCGGTCGGCGTCTATCTCGGCGCCGGGGCGCGACACGAACCGGCTGCGCTCAACGGTCTTGCGCACTTCCTCGAGCACATGGCCTTCAAGGGCGCCAACGGGCTCAGCGCCCGGGACATCGCCGAAGTTGTCGAGGCTCGAGGAGCGTCGATGAACGCCGCCACGGACTATGAACGCACGAGCTATTTCGTCCGCTGCCTTTCCGATGATGCGCCGCAGATGCTGGACGTCGCCCTGTCGCTTGTCTTCGCGCCGGAACTGCCGCTCGAGGAGATCGAGCGGGAGAAATTCGTTGTGTTGCAGGAGATCGGCGAGGCAGCCGACCAACCGGACGATCTTGTCATGGAGCTTTCACAGGCGGCGAGCTTTCCCGGTCACCCCCTGGGCCGTCCCATCCTTGGTGTTGAGGCAAGTCTGAAGCCGATCAGCAGGGATGATCTCATCGCATTTGCCGAAACGACCTACGTGCCCAGCCGCACAGTCGTGTCCGTCGCCGGCGCGTTCGATCGGACGGCGGTGGAGACCGTCGCCCGTCGCTGGCTGGAGGAGCGCACCGTTCTGGCCGCTCATCACTCCCTGCCGCCTGCGCCGCCGCGCGCGTACGCGGCGACTGTTGCGCGCAAGCTTGAGCAGACGCATCTGGTGCTGGCCCATCCAGGCCCGCATGCGCTTTCGGACGAACGATTCGCCGCGCGGATCTTTGCAGAGATTTTCGGTGGCGGCATGGCGTCGCGACTGTTCCAGGAAGTGCGCGAGAGCCGAGGTCTTGCCTACACCATCGACGCCTCGGCCGAGCAGTACAGTGATGCCGGCCGCATCTCCGTCTTTGCGGGCTGCGCGCCTGGAGATGCGGCGAAAGTTGTTGACCTCACCCGGGCGATCTGGGCCGACCTTGCCGTTACGGGACCCACCGAAGCGGAATTGTCGCGCGCGCGGGCGATCGCTGCGGCGAGTTATGCTATGGCCGCGGAAGGGCCTGCAGCGCGCGCCGGCAGCGCCGCCTACGAACTTCTCGCCTTCGACCGGCTGATCACGGTTGAGGAAACCATGCGGCGCATTGACTCAGTGACCGCAGAGGATGTCCGGCGGATCGCCGCGGCCGCGCTGAACGGCCCCCCAGTTGCGGCCGCAGTCGGTCCCAAGGCTGGACTTGCGGCTGCGGAGGCGTTTGTCTCCTCCCGCGCCTGATCTGATCGGCTCCAAATAAGGAACAATGGCACAGCTTTCCGCGAGCACTGCAGGCGCGCCCTCGCGCGCGGCCCTCTGGTCCTGGAATGCGGGCGAGGGGATGCTTGCCATTCGCGCAGAACCCGGAAGCTCGCTCGCCAGGCTGGATGGCAGCTGGACGTTGCAGGCGTTGCTGGAACAGTTCGATGGACTGGCGCGGGTACGAATTGCGAGCCCGCTCAAGTCCGGTCGCCCGGGTGATCCAGTCGATGTGCGGGTGACGCTTCTCGATGGCGCGCCGGCACATTTTTTTGGAGCGTTCCATGATCATGGTGTTGCGCGTGGACTCATCGTGTCCGCGGACTCAAGCGAGCGGCTTGTCCATGGCGACAGCAATGTGGAGCCGGTGTTTCAGCCCATTCGCCAGCTGGGTTCACTAGACGTGGCTGGATTCGAGGCGTTGGCCCGCTTCCGGGCGCCGGACGGTCAGCTGGTGGGCGCGGACACGCTTGTGGGGCTCGGGGGTGATACCGACTGGACGGCTATCGGCCCAGTCATGCTTGCGCAATCCGCCGCTGCTCTGGCCGCTTTGCGCGCCGAAGGTCGCGACGTGTTCATGCAGGTGAATCTCTCCGCCGCCGAGATTGCGCGGCCCGAGCTGGTGGAAGAAGTCGCTGCGATTATCCGCGATGCCGGGCTGCCTCGCGGCGCGCTGCGCGTCGAACTCACGGAGCAGGCGGCGTTACGCGATTTCGAAGGCGCGCTCGGCGCGCTGGCCGCCTTTCGGGCGGCGGGCGCGGGCATCGTGCTGGACGATTTCGGCGCCGGCCATTCGTCCTTCGCCTGGCTTGCGGAAATTCCCGCCGATGGCGTGAAGCTCGACCCCAGACTGTGTCGCATGATCCGCCAGCCGCGCGCGTGCCGGATCGTCACGGCGCTCACAGGCCTCATCCGCGGCCTCGGCATGACCGTGACCGCTGAAGGGATCGAGGACAAGGTGATCGCTGGTGAGCTTCACGCCATCGGTTGCGACTTCGTGCAAGGCTATGCCTATGATATGCCGCTCCGGCTGCAGGATATCACGGTGGCGTTCGATCCGCCGGCCTCGTCCTGACTCAGTCCGGAATCTCCGCCGTCACCAGTTTCGCCAGATACTCAAGCGACTCCTGCCAGCCGAGATAGCAGGCCTCCAGCGGGATGGCTTCCGGAACGTTCGCCTGCTCGATGCGGATGTCCGTACCGACCATTACCTGCATCAGCGCGACCGTCACGATCATCTCGCCCGGCATGTTCGGGTCCTCGAACGTGTCGGCGTACTTCACCAGCTCGCCGGGCTTGAGCTCGAGGAACCTGCCGGTCCATGCATGGGTGTTGCCGGTCGTGAAATTCGTGAATGACATTCGGTACAACCCGCCCACCTTAGGTTCCCAGCTGTGGACCTTGCATGTGAAGCCGTTCGGCGGCAGCCAGCGCGCCTTGGCGTCGGCGTCGATGAAGGCCTTGTAGACCTTCTCAGGCTTCGTGGGCAGCACGCGGTGCAGACGTATTGTACGGTCGGCGGGCATGGCGAACCTCCGGATTCCACGTGTTCTTGCCTCGAAGACGGACACCGGACGCCTGTTCCGACAGCCCGTCCAGACTTTTGGCGCCTCGGGGTGACGCCCCTCGAAAACCTCGCTAGAAGCCGCTCATCACCCCTCCCGAGGACGCGATGGCAGACCGCAAACCCTATCTGATTTCAGGCCGCACAGGCGACTGGGAAGTCGTCATGGGGCTCGAAGTCCATGCCCAGGTGGCCTCCAACTCCAAGCTGTTTTCGGGCGCGCCGACCGCCTTTGGCAATGACCCGAACACTAACGTGTCGCTCGTCGATGCGGCCATGCCGGGTATGCTGCCCGTGATCAACGCGTTCTGCGTTGAGCAGGCGGTTAAGACTGGCCTCGGCCTCAACGCGAAGATCAACCATTGGTCGCGCTTCGACCGGAAGAACTATTTCTATCCCGACCTGCCGCAGGGCTATCAGATCAGCCAGTACCAGTATCCGGTCGTGGGCGAAGGGCAGATCGAGGTCGAAACTGATGATGGCTACACCTTCACCGTCGGCATTGAGCGGCTGCACCTTGAACAGGATGCCGGCAAGTCAATCCACGATCTTGACCCCAACGCGACCTACGTTGACCTGAATCGTTCAGGCGTCGCGCTGATGGAGATCGTCTCCAAACCCGACATCCGCTCGCCTGCCGAAGCGGCTGCCTACGTCAAGAAGCTGCGTTCCATCCTCATCGCGCTCGGCACCTGCGATGGCGACATGGAGAAGGGCAATTTGCGCGCAGACGTGAACGTCTCGGTCTGTCGCCCGGGTGGTTATGAGCACTACAAGGCGACCGGAAGGTTCGACAAGCTTGGCACGCGCTGCGAGATCAAGAACGTCAACTCGTTCCGCTTCATCCAATTGGCGGCGGAATACGAAGCCCGCCGCCAGATCGAGATCCTCGAGGACGGCGGCAAGATCGACCAGGAAACTCGCCTCTACAACGCGGACAAAGACGAGACGCGCTCCATGCGCTCCAAGGAAGATGCGCACGACTACCGCTACTTCCCTGATCCCGACCTGCTCCCGCTCGAACTTACGGGCGAGTATGTGGAACATATCCGCGCAAAACTGCCGGAGTTGCCGGACCAGAAGCGAGCGCGGTTCGTGAAGGAATACGGTCTCAAGGACTACGATGCCGGCGTACTTGCGGGTGACGCCGACAAGGCCGCCTACTTTGAGTCCGTCGCCAGGGGACGGGATGCACGCCTTGCCGCCAACTGGGTCACGCAGGATCTGTTCGGTTACCTCAACAAGGAAGGCCTCGAGCTGTCGCAGTCGCCTGTGAGCGCCGACCAGCTCGGCGGGCTGATCGCGCTCATCGCCGACAACACGATCAGCGGCAAGATCGCCAAGGATGTGTTCCAGAAGATGATCGCCACCGGCGACACAGCCGGCGCGATCGTTGAGCGCGAGGGCTTGAAGCAGGTCACCGACACCGGCGCGATCGAAAAGGTCGTCGATGACGTGCTGGCGGCGAACCCGGCGCAGGTCGAGGAGATCAGGGCTCAGCGCGCCGCGGGACACGAGAAGCCGAAGACGCTGGGCTGGATGGTCGGCCAGATCATGAAGGCGAGTGGCGGCAAGGCGAATCCCGCCGCGGTCAACGCAATCCTCATGAAGAAGCTGGGGCTCTAGGTCGGCGGGACAGGCGGCGTCGCCGGCGCCAGCTGGTCGTCGATCGCCGACCTCTTCGGCTCGGGCCAATCGCGGTCGATGCCGACGCAGTCGCGTCTGAACATGCCGTCTACCTCGTCAACCATACCTTTGTCCGCGGTCGAGGCGATTTCCCAATCCATCTGGCAGGCGCGCGTCGCAAAGCTACGCGTGCAGACCGCCATGGGATCGGGATACGCCTCATGCGCTTCGCCATACTGACACTCGAAGCCGGCGTCCGTGATGGCGGCAATGACGTCCGGCCGATTCATCTTGCCGAGCAGAGTCTCCACGCCCGAACTCCAAGCCGCGTTCAGTTCGGCGCCGTCGCCATACTGCCAGTCGCGCGAGGCTTCGAGCGACTTGAGATCGGCAGGCACGGCTGGCGTTTCGGCAGCCGCCGCGGGCAGGCTGATAGGTGATTCCTGAGCCGGGGCAGGTGAGCACGCGACCAGCATAGCAAGCAGATAGCACGCGGCAGGAGCAGAAGCGGTACGGATCATGGTACGTCCTCCCATGACTACCTTAGCACAAATCCTGGCTAATCCGGGGCGGGCTGGCGCCGGAAGCTGTTCCCCGCTATGGGCCGCCGGCATGAAACTGTCGGACTTCGATTTTGACTTGCCCGACGAGCTGATCGCGTTGCGCCCGGCCAGCCCGCGCGATTCCGCGAGGCTTCTCGTTGTTCGTGGAAGTGAAGGGAAGCTTGAAGATCGGCTGGTCCGCGACCTCCCGGATCTGTTGGATGCGGGCGACGTACTGGTCGCGAACGACACCCGCGTGATCCGTGCCGCTCTGGCCGGACAGCGCGCTCCGCGTGACCAGGGTCCGCCCGTCGACATCGAAGTCAATTTGAACAGCCGCTTGTCAGAAAATCGATGGTCGGCCTTTGCCCGCCCCGGAAAGCGCCTGAAACTGGGCGACGTCATTTCTTTCCGGCGCGGGCTAAGCGCGCAGGTGACGAGCAAGTCCGATGCAGAGATCCATCTGACCTTCAACCGCTCTGGCGCCGAGCTGGATGCCGCATTCGAAGCGGCGGGTGAGATGCCCATTCCGCCCTATATTGCCTCGAAGCGGGCTGCTGACGAGGCTGATGCCGGCGACTACCAGACGATGTTCGCCGACAAGTCCGGGTCTGTCGCGGCGCCAACGGCGGGCTTGCATTTCACGCCGGACCTCCTCAACAGGCTTGGCGCCAAGGGCGTAAAGCGCGCGAACGTTACCCTTCATGTCAATGCCGGGACCTTCCTGCCGGTTAAGTCTGAGGAGATCAGCGAACACCGGATGCATGCCGAGCATGCCGAGATTCTGTCCGAGGCCGCCGCTGCGATCCGCACTGCGCGGGCTGCGGGCGGACGCTGCATCCCAATCGGCACCACGGCCTTGCGTACGCTGGAGAGCGCAGCCGCCTCGGGTGTCTTGGTCCCCTTCAACGCGCCGACAGACATCTTCATTACACCGGGTTATCGATTCCGGGTCGCGGATGGACTGATCACGAATTTCCACCTGCCGAAATCGACACTGTTCATGCTGGTCAGCGCGATGATGGGCATCGATGTCATGAAGCGCGCATATGCACATGCGGTAAGGGTGCGATACCGGTTTTTCTCCTATGGCGACGCATGCCTGCTTCTACCGGGAGAGGCCTGATGGCGGAGTTCCTTTTTCACATCAATGCGATCGATGGCGACGCACGCACGGGTCGCCTGGCAACTCCGCGCGGCGACATCGCTACCCCCGCCTTCATGCCTGTGGGCACAGCGGGAACCGTCAAGGCGATGTTCCTCGACGATGTGCGTGGGGCTGGCGCCGATATCATCCTCGGCAACACCTACCATCTGATGCTCCGCCCCAGCGCCGAGCGCGTAGCGAAGCTTGGCGGCCTGCACAAGTTCATGGGGTGGACGCACCCTATCCTGACCGACAGCGGTGGATTCCAGGTCTTCTCACTGTCCGAGCTCCGCAAGATGAAGGAGGAGGGTGTCGAGTTTCGTTCCCATGTCGATGGTTCGTCGCATTTCCTGTCGCCAGAACGCTCGATCGCGATTCAGTCGGACCTTTTGGGCTCGGACATAGCCATGCAACTCGATGAATGCGTCGCCAACCCGTGCGAGCATTCGCCCGCGCGCGCCGCCATGCTCCTTTCGGCCCGTTGGGGCGAGCGGTCGAAGGCCTTTTTTGGCCAGCGCGACGGCCAAGCGCTGTTCGGCATTGTGCAAGGCTCGACCTATGCGGACTTGCGCACAGAAAGCGCGAAGCGCGTCGTCGAAACGGGCTTCGACGGCTATGCCATTGGCGGTCTTGCGGTCGGCGAGGGCCACGCCGCCATGTGCGACACGATCAGCCTCACGGCGCCGCTGCTTCCTGCGCATCGCCCGCGCTACCTAATGGGCGTCGGCAAGCCGATTGACATTCTTGAAGCCGTCGCGCGCGGGATCGATATGTTCGACTGCGTCCTGCCCACGCGCTCGGGTCGCCATGGCCAGGCGTGGACCTGGGACGGACCGATCAATCTCAAGAATGCGAAGTACGCCGAGGATGACGACCCGCTTGATGCCGCATCGAGCTGCCCGGCTAGTTGCGACTATTCGCGGGCCTACCTCAATCACCTTTTCAAGGCCGGCGAGTATCTCGGCCCGATGCTGTTGTCCTGGCACAACATCGCTTTCTTCCAGGCGTTCATGGCTGCGATGCGCAGCGCGATTGTGGAGGGGCGCTTCGCCGCATTCCGGACCGAGATGCACGCACGATGGTCCGACGCCGGTCAGCGCGGCTGAACCTCGCTGCGGTACTCAATGACCGGTCCCTTCGGAAAGCCGGCATTGGGCTCCGGCGCCGCCGGTGGCGCACAGCCAAGCTGCGCACCCACGCCCTTCAGGTAGGCCCGCCGCGTTACGCCGCGTTCATAGGCGGCCCGCAACCGACGCTCGTGCGCGGATGCGCCTGTGGCTTCCCGCACCAACGACCTGAACGGGATGAAATCGGTCATTGTCGACGAGACCGCGCCCAGCGTCACGTCCGCCGCGCCTTCGCCCGCCTTCTCGCCCAACGATCGCTCCGGCAGGGCGGGCGCGTCGCTGTCCCGGCCGAGGATGACGGTAAGGTCGTCGACCATCTTCGCGATCGACGCGCAGCTCACGTCAGGAATGGGCTCGTAGGCCGAACGTAGAGCCTCGAGCAGCGGAGGTACCTCGTCCCGGCGCAGGTTGAGGTCGTTCAGCGGCGCCATCGCCGCGTCCCCGAAGCCTTCGGAGGTGCGGCTGGCCGCCGTCTCGCAACCTGCCGCCGCCACGGCCAGCAGGGCCGCTAGCGACTTGTTCAACGATTTCATGGCTTTTGCCCCCGAAACAGCTCCGCCCCCGGTCATCTTTGCGCCGGGATTCCGGGCGAGACAAGCCAAACGGTCACAGGCTGTTTCAGGCCGGAATCCGGCGTTGACCGGAGCGGAATCGAACACTAGGTTCCGCCGCTCTTGAGAGAGCCCGTAGCTCAGTCGGTAGAGCAGCTGACTTTTAATCAGCGGGTCGCAAGTTCGATTCTTGCCGGGCTCACCAAGGATT
>Ga0172372_10001873_pt1 | contig 32348 bp, 38 predicted proteins | sample LakKiv5m_2_FD_114544 | JGI IMG/M metagenome (GOLD analysis project Ga0172372, IMG submission 114544) | Freshwater microbial communities from Kabuno Bay, South-Kivu, Congo - kab_092012_9.5m | ecosystem: Environmental > Aquatic > Freshwater > Lake | place: Democratic Republic of the Congo... | reverse complement strand
TGCGCTTGGTGGATGAGTGTCGCGCTGGCATCTTTGCGCGGATCGGCAGTGAACAGGCCGACCTGGTCGGTAAGGATGACGAGTGCATCGGCTTCGATGAGGTTGGCTACCAGCGCGCCGAGTGTGTCGTTGTCGCCAAACTTGATCTCGTCGGTGACGACGGTGTCGTTCTCGTTGATGATGGGGATGACGCCCAAGGTGAGCAGGGTGCGCAGGGTGGAGCGTGCATTCAGATAACGCTCACGGTCGGCCAAGTCGGCATGGGTGAGCAACACCTGTGCGGCGCGCAGGCCGTGCTGGCTGAAACAGCTCTCATAGACTTGTACCAAACCCATTTGCCCGACCGCTGCTGCGGCTTGCAGTTCGTGCACGGCGCTGGGGCGTTGCTTCCAGCCCAGACGTTGCATGCCTTCCGCGATGGCGCCGGAAGACACCAATACGACTTCGCAACCTTGTGCGCGCAGGGTGCTAATCTGTTGTGCCCAGTTGCCGATGGCGCGCGTGTCCAAGCCCGCACCAGCGTTGGTGACGAGGCTGCTGCCGACTTTGACGACGATACGTTTGGATTGGATCAAAACGGTGCTCATAGTGTGGGGTCGTAGATGTCGATCTCGGTTTCTTGTGCGCTTTCGCTGATGGCTTCTTGTTCCGCATCCGCTGCCGCTTGCAAGTGTTCCATAATGGCGAAGACCAGCTCCTTGCAGCCTTCGCCGTTGATGGCGGAGATAGGAAACCAGCGCGTATCAGCGCCGAACTCGTTCAAGAATGCCTTGACTTTGGCCTCTTTGTCTTCCAGCAAGTCGAGCTTGTTTAATATCAGCCAGCGCGGTTTGTTGTAGAGCGCTTCGTCGTATTTCTTGAGCTCGTTCAAGATGGCATGGGCTTCATGCACAGGATCAACACCTTCATGCAGGGGGGCGATGTCCACAATGTGCAGCAACAAGCGGGTGCGCGCCAGATGGCGCAAGAACTGATGACCCAGTCCTGCGCCTTCAGCAGCACCTTCGATCAAGCCAGGAATATCGGCGATCACAAAACTTTTTTCGTTGGAGACACGCACCACGCCCAGATTGGGATGCAGCGTCGTAAAAGGGTAGTCCGCTACTTTGGGGCGTGCAGCAGAGACGGATCGGATAAAGGTGGACTTGCCCGCGTTGGGCATACCTAATAGACCTACATCCGCCAACACTTTCAGTTCGAGTTGCAGTTCGCGGCGTTCGCCTTCTTCGCCGGGGGTGCATTGGCGCGGCGTGCGATTGGTGCTGGATTTGAAGTGCAGGTTACCTAGGCCGCCAGCACCGCCCTTGGCCAGCAACACCTGTTGGCCATCGTGGGTGAGGTCTGCGATGATTTGGCCGCTGTTGATGTCGGTGATGACGGTGCCGACTGGCATGCGCAGGAAGATGTCGTCCGCGCCCTTGCCATAGCAGTCTGAACTGCCGCCGCGCTCGCCGTTTTTGGCGCGATGCATTCTTGCAAAACGGTAATCAACAAGCGTGTTGATGTTGCGATCGGCGACCGCGATTACGCTACCGCCACGCCCACCGTCGCCCCCGTCAGGGCCGCCTTTTTCGATATATTTTTCACGACGAAAGCTCGCCGCGCCGTTACCGCCGTCGCCTGCGATGACTTCAATTTTCGATTCGTCAATGAATTTCATATAGCTTCAACCCGCTTCATCCCGATGCCGCTTGGGGCGTATCGGCGTAGAAAATAAAAAAGCCCTACCTTGCGATAGGGCTCATTTTAGCTGCGCGATGTGTTACGCAGCGACGATGCTAACCGTCTTGCGTTTTAGCGCGCCCTTGGTCGCAAACACCACCTTGCCAGTGATCTTGGCGAACAGGGTATGGTCTTTGCCCATGCCCACATTGTCGCCCGCGTGAACTTGCGTGCCGCGCTGACGAATGATGATGCTGCCTGCGTTAATCAGTTCGCCGCCGTAACTCTTCACACCCAGTCGTTTCGAGTGCGAGTCGCGGCCGTTACTGGTACTGCCTCCGCCTTTCTTTGATGCCATGTTCTAGCTCCTTAGCAATTAGGCAGAGATGCCGTCGATGCGGATCTCTGTGTAGTTTTGACGATGACCTTGATGTTTTTGGTAGTGCTTACGACGACGCATCTTGAAGATGGTCACTTTGTCGTGGCGACCGTTGGCAACGATGGTTGCCTTAACAGTTGCGCCAGCCAGCAGGGGCTGACCAACGGAAACTTTGTCACCGTTGCCAACCATCAGCACCTTGTCCAATACCAAGGATGAGCCAACTTCGCCAACGATAGATTCAACCTTGAGTGTCTCGCCCAAGATGACGCGGTGTTGCTTACCGCCGGTTTTGATTACTGCGTACATAACGACCTCGCTTGATGCGGTTTTACGAAAGGCGCGCATTATACATAAAGGCGCCCCTTCGTCAAAAACCTTTTTTGGTTTTCCTTTTCAGGGCTTAGCGCTTCATGGAATCGAAGAATTCCGCGTTGTTCTTGGTCGCTTTGACCTTGTCCAACAAAAATTCCATCGCTTCCAATTCATCCATTGGATACAACAGCTTGCGCAATACCCAGATGCGTTGCAGCAAGTCCTGCTTGATGAGCAACTCTTCTTTGCGTGTGCCAGAGCGGTTCACGTTGATGGCGGGATAAATGCGCTTCTCGGCCATGCGGCGATCCAGATGGATTTCCATGTTGCCTGTGCCTTTGAATTCTTCGTAGATCACGTCGTCCATGCGGCTGCCGGTATCCACCAGCGCGGTGGCGATGATGGTCAGCGAACCGCCTTCTTCCACGTTGCGCGCCGCGCCGAAGAAGCGCTTGGGACGTTGCAGGGCATTGGCGTCCACACCGCCGGTCAGCACCTTGCCGGAGGAGGGGATGACGGTGTTGTAGGCGCGTGCCAGACGGGTGATGGAGTCGAGCAGGATGACCACGTCCTTCTTGTGTTCGACCAGACGCTTGGCCTTTTCCAGCACCATTTCGGCGACTTGTACATGGCGCGTGGCTGGTTCGTCGAAGGTGGAAGCGACCACTTCGCCGCGCACGGTGCGGCTCATCTCGGTCACTTCCTCGGGACGTTCGTCAATCAGCAACACGATCAGCACCGCTTCCGGATTGTTGGAAGCGATGGAGTGGGCGATGTGTTGCAGCATCACCGTCTTGCCGGACTTGGGCGAGGCCACCAGCAGGCCGCGCTGGCCCTTGCCGATGGGGGCGATGATGTCGATCACGCGCCCGGTGAGGTTCTCGTCGGAGCGGATGTCGCGTTCCAGATTGATCTGTTCGGTCGGGAACAGCGGGGTCAGGTTTTCGAACAGGATCTTGTTCTTGGCGTTCTCGGGCGGTTCACCGTTGACTCGATCCACTTTCACCAGCGCCACATAACGCTCACCGTCCTTGGGGGTACGGATTTCCCCCTCGATGGAATCCCCAGTGTGCAAGTTGAAACGGCGCACTTGGCTGGGGCTGACGTAGATGTCATCCGGCCCAGCGAGGTACGAGGTATCTGGCGAACGCAGGAAGCCGAAACCATCTGGCAACACTTCTAGCGTGCCGTCACCGTAAATGCTTTCCCCCTTTTTGGCCTGGTTTTTCAGTAGCGCAAAGATCAAATCTTGCTTGCGCATGCGGTTGGCATTGTCGATTTGGTTGGCGGTGGCCATTTCCACCAGTTCAGTGATGTGTTTGGTCTTGAGGTCGGATAGATGCATGGTCAGGATGGGGCGCGGAGCGCTAAGTTATTGAGAGTTGCTGGGAGGTGTTGCGGTTTGTCTTGGAAGTTTGCCGACTATCCCGTACCCGGCTGCATCGCGTTCGTTTTTATTTTTTTGTTTTGGAGACGAGAAACGATGCAGCGTAGGACGGGAGGTTGAGAGATTAGAGGTGGCTGTCGATGAAGGCGGTCAGTTGCGATTTGGACAAGGCGCCCACTTTGGTTGCTTCGATGTTGCCGTTCTTGAACAGCATCAATGTCGGGATGCCGCGCACGCCGTATTTTTGCGGTGTCTCTTGGTTTTCATCCACGTTGAGTTTTGCAACGTTCAAACGTCCGGCATATTCCTTGGAGACTTCATCCAGGATGGGAGCGATCATGCGGCAAGGACCACACCATTCAGCCCAATAGTCAACCAGTACGGGGACAGGGGATTGCAAGACTTCAGCAGTGAAAGTGTCATCAGTGACATAACGGATGTGTTCGCTCATGTTTGTTTCTCGTTTAGGTTATTGGGTTTTGTGTTCGTGCGGTCGATGCCGCGTAGATGTGCAACTGAACTAGGGCGGCATCCTAACTAAAATATCCTGCATTGGGAAGCGTTTCTGTGGCGCTACTGTAACCCTTTGATAAGAATGGGGCTAAACCTTACATCTTCCAGATATACAGGGTGGAGGTATGCAGGTCGTCCACGCTTAGCGTCGATTGCGGTGGCTGGTCTGGCACCGCGAAAGTATTGCTGATGAACAGGCTTCCGGGGCGCATCTCGGCGCGTGCCTTGTGCCAGAGTCGCTCCATGGGCACGGGGGATAAATAGGCGAATACCACATCGTATTTTGATAAGTCGCTATCCCACATGCTGCCCCATTGCACGGTGCAGTTTTTATGTTGGCCTAAGCGGATGCGTAGCCAACTCCACAAACAGGGCAGCGGCGCATATTCCACGCCGTGATATTGGCCTTGAGGATGAGTGGTGGCGAGGTGAGTCAACACGCCGCCGATGCCAGACCCCAGATCAATGAATTTGAACGGACGATCATGTGGGAGTTGCGTCTCCAGTGCTTGCCACACTTTGTTGCTGGAAAGGTAGAGCGGAACTTGGGTGCGGAAAGCACTCCAGTACACCGCCAGCATGAGGATGAACGCGATCAGGAAAAGTGTGGGCGGAATGTTTAAGGAATAGGCGACAAGGATCGCAGGCAAGAAAGTAAATTGAATGAAGAGCCACCAACGCGCCTGTTTGGCAACATGGCTGAACCATGCCGCCAGCCCACCACAGAGCAGGACGAACACGATGGGAGCGAGTTGGAGTTGGGCCGCACGCACAACGAACAGGACGACAGCGAATGCGGCAGCTTGCAACAGCAGTGCGATGAGGGAGGGGGGGAGTCTGTTTAGTGCAGAGAGCACTTAGCGCACCAAGCCTGCTTCCACTTCATCCCGCTTGGGTTTGCCGCACAAGCGCTCCACCAAGGTCAGCGCAAAATCCATGGCAGTGCCGGGGCCGCGCGATGTGATGATTTTCCCATCTTCGACTACTGCTGCGGTTTGCAAAGACACTTGCGGAAAATCATCCAGACAGGTGGGGAAGCTGGTGGCACGTTTGCCATGGAGAAGTCCCGCTGCGGCCAAGACGGAAGGCGCGGCACAAATGGCGCAGACGTAGCGATTGCGTGTTGCCATGTCCTGCAAAAGCTTGATGATGCGCGGGTCGGCTTGCAAATTTCGAGTACCAGGCTGACCTCCTGGTAACACCACCATGTCGAAATCGCGTTTAAGGGCTTCTTCGAGCGCGGTATCTGGCACGATCACCGTGCCGCGACTGCCGCGCACAGGCTGGCCATCCAAACTGGCACTCACCGCTTCAATACCCGCGCGGCGCAACAAGTTGAGCACCGTGACAGCCTCTAGCTCTTCACTGCCATGGGCGAGGGGGACGAGAACACTGGGCATCAGAATCTCCCCACCAGTTGCAGGCCGACCATGCCTTGGGAGAGCGCGGGGGCGACAGTCAGTTTGTTGCTGCGTAAATCTTTGTTGTGAGCGACCACGCTTTTGCCGACGAGTGTGCCGACGATGGCCGCCGCCAGCACATCAGAAGCGAAGTGTTTGTCGTGATAGGTTCGAGAGACGGCAGCTAATGAGGCCAAACTATAGGCAGTGACATCAATCCATGTTTCGTCATAAGTCTCGGAGATCACCGCAGCTAAGGTGAAGGCTTGCGTCGCATGGCCTGAGAAGAAAGAGCTATTCATGTCGGTGAAAGGCTCAAAATGAGTTGTACCTTTGTTCTGTAATGGACGACTACGCCCCACGATAGTTTTAGTGCCGACACCAATGATGGCGCTGGAGATGAGGCTGGCAGCAACCACATCTTGTGCAACATGCATAGAGGTCTCGTCACCCACCAATCCCGCTACAAAGAATGCGCCGGTAATGCCCACGGCATATTCCCGGCCGAACTTTTCGACTTGCAACCACGCTTGGTTGTTTTGATCCTGCTTCAGCATGTAGTTGCGCACCGGCTTGTCGATGACCGCCACGGTACCCAGCACGGCCAAACTTTCCCATCCCACTTGTTGCCAATCACTTTTTTCCCAGCGTGAGGGAGCAGACATCACATGCGTGATGTCATCCCAAACCATGGCAGGATACGACATAGTTTCTTCGGCAATGGCGCTGCTGGAAGAGGAGATGAGCAACGTGGCCAGAATGGATCTGATGAGATTTCTCATGGTTAGTCGCGGAAGTTTTGGTATTGCAACGGGAAGTCGGTGATGGTCTTTTTGACGAAGGCGATAGCCTGTTGCAGGTCGTCGCGGCTCTTGCCCGTCACCCGCACGGTGTCGCCTTGGATGCTGGCTTGTACTTTTAACTTGCTGTCTTTGAGGTGTTTGACGATCTTCTTGGCCAACTCAATTTCGATGCCAGTCTTCACTTCGCAACCACGCTTAACCTTGTTGCCGCTCACCTTCTCGATCTTGTCGCTGATCTCTAAGCACTTGATGTCCACGCCGCGCTTGGTGAGCTTGCCGTTGAGGATGTCTTGCACCTGGTTCAACTGGAACTCGTTGTCAGCCCACACGGTGAGTTTTAGCTCGGCTTGCTCGACGCGCGCATCCGATCCTTTGAAGTCGAAACGGGTGCTGACTTCTTTGTTCGTTTGCTCGATGGCGTTCTTGACTTCGGGTTTATCTACTTCTGAAACGATGTCGAATGAGGGCATGGTTTTCTCCTTGAATATATGAACCACAACACGCCGCAAAGCGGCTTGTTGCGGCGGAAACTAACCTTCAGGTTAGTTGGAGCCAAACGAACACACGTAATCGACGGCTTCCGCACCCGTGTGGATGTCGAAGCTGCTGTTCTCGGCTACTTTGAAGCTGCTACCAGCGGCGTAGGTCTTGAAGCTGGATTCGCCAGCGATCTTTACTTGGCAAGTACCTGCGCTGATCTCCATCAATTCGGGTGCGCCCACGTTGAACGTCAGTTGGCTGTTGGGCAACACCACGCCCACCGTTTTGCGCGAACCATCTGGGAAAAATACAGAGTGAGAAACGCATTTGCCGTCGAAGAAGATATTCGACTTTTTACCAACGCTAACGTTATCGATCTTGTCTGACATGCTGGGGTTTCCTTTGAGTTATTTCGAGGGTTCGATGGCCTTGAGGCCTTTTTGATATTGGGCATACACATACACGGGGATGCCGAGGTCGCCGAGATGTTTCTCGATGAGCGGTTTTACGTCACTCCAATCAAGACCAGTCAATCCACAGGCAAGGCGTGGCAGAGCAAGGCTAGTCAGTTTTTCCTTTTGCACGAAGGTGTGTAGCGCATGCAAGCTGTGATTCACGTGACTCAATGTGGCGTGTCCCGGTTTGCTACCGTGATCGTAAGCGCCGTCTTGGGTGAATAAGTTGACGATGTAATGCCCGTCGCTACTCATCCATGTCCACAATTCGCCTGACTTAGGGTGCTTGGTCTGGCAGTAGTGGCGAAAGTCCTTGTACATGGCGGGCATACGTTCGCGCAGTTGCAACGCGAGGCCATGATGAAAGTCGTCGTTGGGCGCAACGCCTTGCACAATGGCTTTGGCGTTGCTTAACAGGATGTCACCGCTTAGTTCGTAGATCATCGCAGCCTCCTTTGCAACAAAGAACTTATTGGCGGCTCTTCAGGTTGGCCGCGATGCGCATACGCAGGGCATTCAATTTGATGAAGCCTGCTGCATCTTTTTGGTCATACGCCCCCTTGTCATCCTCGAAGGTGGCGATGGTCGGATCGAACAGCGAGTCCGTCTTGGAATCACGGCCAACCACGATGACGTTGCCCTTGTAGAGTTTGACGCGCACCCAACCATTCACCGATTTTTGCGTATGGTCGATCAGCGTTTGGATCGCGATACGCTCCGGACTCCACCAGTAACCGTTGTAGATCATGGCGGCGTAGCGCGGCATCAGGTCGTCCTTCAAGTGAGCCACTTCACGGTCCAGTGTGATGGATTCAATGGCGCGGTGCGCTTTCAACATGATGGTGCCGCCAGGGGTTTCGTAGCAGCCGCGCGACTTCATGCCGACGTAGCGATTTTCGACCAAGTCCAGACGGCCAATGCCGTGCTTGCCACCCAGCTCGTTTAGCTTGGTGAGAATTTGGGAGGCGGAGAGCCGGATGCCATTCAGTGCCACGATGTCGCCATTCACATATTCGAGGTCCAAATACTCGGCGGCATCGGGCGCTTTTTCGGGGGAGACTGTCCAGCGCCACATGCTTTCTTCGGCTTCGGCGGAGGGGTTCTCCAGATGGCGACCTTCGTAAGAGATATGCAGCAGGTTGGCATCCATGGAGTAGGGCGAGCCACCTTGTTTATGCTTCATATCGACGGGAATGCCGTTCTTTTCGGCATACGCCATCAACTTCTCACGCGACAGCAGATCCCATTCGCGCCACGGTGCGATGATCTTGATGCCGGGTTTCAAGGCATACGCGCCCAACTCGAAACGTACTTGGTCGTTGCCTTTACCGGTCGCGCCGTGGGCAATGGCTTGTGCACCAGTCTGGTTGACGATCTCGACCAGACGTTTCGCAATGAGCGGACGCGCGATCGAAGTGCCCAGCAGATATTCGCCTTCGTACACGGTGTTGGCGCGGAACATGGGGAACACGAAATCGCGTACGAACTCTTCGCGCAGGTCGTCGATGAAGATGTTCTCTGGTTTGATGCCGAATTGCAGTGCCTTTTGGCGTGCCGGTTCCAATTCTTCACCTTGACCCAAGTCGGCGGTGAAGGTCACCACTTCGCATTGGTAGGTGTCTTGCAGCCACTTCAGGATGACGGAGGTATCGAGGCCGCCGGAGTAGGCGAGAACGGCTTTTTTGATGTCAGACATGGTGTTTCCCTATTGAGCTAATTATTGAGCGGTGAGCTTGCCGATCATCAGGCGGATGCGATTGGCGAACAATACGATGCATGCCATGGCGAGCGGCCAAGCGTAGATAAACGAATGCATCCAGCGGCCAACGTAACCCGCATCCATGCCTGTGTTGATCCAAGTAATGAAGGCCGTCATTACAAACGCCATCACTAGCGACATGAAGAACGGAAATAAAAAGGGAACGAGGCGAGGAGGGATCTTCATTTCAAGCGATCTATTTGGTTAATCATAAATTCCATCACAGTATTTGTGCGTGAAAACAATTTTGGCTTCGGCCACCGCTACGCGGTTTAACTTGCTAAGCAAGTTAGCCTTCGCCGAAACCGCCTGCACATGGTGTGCTACTTTGGCTAACTTTTAATTTTCCCCAACAGTAAATATTCCATAAGGGCTTTTTGTACGTGCAGGCGGTTTTGGCTACGACCGCCGCTGCGCGGCTTAACATTAGCTGCGCGAATGTTAGTCTCCGCCGAAATCGTTTGCATTTGAGTGCTGAGCTTCATTTTATTTTTCCCAGCAATAGGTATTCCATCAAAGCCTTCTGCACATGCAAACGATTTTCTGCTTCATCCCACACGACGGATTGCGCGCCATCGATGACTTCGGCGGAAACTTCTTCACCGCGATGTGCGGGCAGGCAATGCATGAACAGTGCATCTTTGGCGGCGACAGCCATCATCTCTGCATCGACTTGCCAATCGGCAAAGTCCTTCAGACGTTCTTCGTTCTCGGCTTCCCAGCCCATCGAAGTCCACACATCGGTGGTCACCAAGTCCGCGCCGCGCGCGGCTTCCATCGGATCTTTGAATTCTTCGTAGTGTTCATGGCCGTACAAGCCGGCGCGTTCAGGTTCGACTTCGTAGCCGGGGGGAGTGGAGACGTGGACGTTGAAATCCAATATCTCAGCCGCTTGCAACCAGGTGTTGCACATGTTGTTGGAATCGCCGATCCACGCCACGGTCTTGCCTTGGATGCTGCCGCGATGTTCGATGTAGGTGTAGATGTCGGCCAGAATCTGGCAGGGGTGGTATTCGTTGGTCAGGCCGTTGATGACGGGGACGCGCGAATGAGCGGCGAAACGTTCGATGATGCTTTGCTCAAAGGTACGGATCATCACGATGTCGCTCATGCGCGAGATGACTTGCCCGGCATCTTCCACTGGCTCGCCGCGCCCCAGTTGTGAATCGCGCGTGTTCAAGTAGATGGCCGAACCGCCGAGTTGTTGGATACCTGCTTCAAAGGAGAGGCGGGTACGGGTACTCGCCTTCTCGAAGATCATCACCAAGGTACGGTCGGTCAAAGGCCAGTATTGCTGATACGCCTTGAACTTTTGTTTGATGATGCGGGTGCGCTCGAACAGGTATTCGAGTTCCTCGCGGCTGAGGTCTTTGAATTGCAAAAAGTGCTTGATGCTCGCTGCCATGATGTGATTCCCAATCAGGATTGCAAGAAGTCTTGGATAAGCGGACTCAGGATGTCGATCAGTTGCTGTGCTTCTGCTTGCGACAAGATAAGCGGAGGCAAAAGACGAACAACACTGTCGGCAGTGACGTTGATGAGCAGGCCTTTTGCCAGCGCCAGCTTGACCAACTCGGCGCAGGGCTTGTTAAGTTCGATGCCGATCATCAAGCCTTGGCCGCGTATTTCTTTGACACCTTCCACGCCTTGCAAAGCCGACCGTAGGCCGTCTTGAAGGTGGCGCCCGACTTGCGCCACCTGCGCGAGCAAGCCGTCTGTTTCAATGATGTTGAGGGTGTTTAGACCCGCAGCACAGGCCAATGGATTGCCGCCAAAGGTCGAGCCGTGGTTGCCGGGTTTGAACAGTCCTACCGCGTTGCCTGCGGTGAGACACGCTCCGATGGGCACGCCAGACCCCAAGCCCTTGGCGAGGGTCATCACATCGGGCAAGATCGTCGTGTGTTGGAAGCCGAACCACTTTCCTGTGCGCCCGATGCCGCATTGCACTTCGTCAAGCATCAACAGCCAATTGTTTTGGTCACATAGTTCACGCAGTTGTTGCAGGTAATGGATGTCCAGTGTGCGAATGCCGCCCTCGCCTTGAATGGGCTCAACCAACACAGCGACCACGTCGCGGTTGTGCTGCGCTACGTGGCGCACCGCTTCCAGATCGTTATAAGGGACGCGCACGAAACCGCTCACCAGCGGTTCAAATCCAGCATGTACTTTACGGTTGCCCGTAGCGGAAAGCGTCGCCAGCGTGCGCCCGTGGAATGATTTTTCCATCACGATGATGGAAGGATTATCGATGCCGCGATGGTGGCCAAACATGCGCGCTAATTTGATGGCAGCTTCGTTGGCTTCGCAGCCAGAATTGCAGAAGAACACTTCCTGCATGTTAGACAGCTCACACAGCTTGTCAGATAACGCTTCCTGACCGGCTACCTGATAGATGTTGGAGCAGTGAATCAGGCTATCAATCTGCGCCTTGAGAGCGGCGGTGAGGCGGGGATGGGCATGTCCCAAGGTATTGACGGCAACCCCCGCCAAACCATCCAGATACCGATTGCCTGCGGCATCGAATAGCCAAGCGCCTTTACCGTGCACGAATGAAACAGGTTGTCTTGCGTACGTATTCATCAAATGAGACATAGCGAGCTTTCTGGTGTTGTTCTAACGCTGGGGCAGGGACTATAAACAAAAAAGGCCGACAATGCAGTCGGCCTTAGTGATTTCGCAGTCGTATCGTCTGCGATAAATCAGGCCATCGCCTTGATAGCGGCGGACAAGCGGCTCTTGTGGCGAGCGGCCTTGTTCTTGTGGATGATCTTTTTGTCTGCGATAGAGTCAACCACGCTGGTTGAGGCATTGAACACGGACTGTGCAACGGCCTTGTCGCCAGCTTCGATTGCTTTCACGACTTTCTTGATCGCTGTGCGCAATTCGGAGCGCAGGGTCGAATTGTGAGCGTGCTGTTTGACTGCTTGTTTTGCGCGTTTTCTGGCTTGTGCTGTGTTTGCCATGGTGACTCCTTGGGAATTCGGCTTGCGTTAAAAGGCGCGCATTATAGGGAGGCTATCCCGATTTGGCAACCCGTTGCTTGGGATGCGGGAGTTGGGGGTGGCGGTGCTATCATGTCCTTGTCTAATCAATTAGATAGGAGCAAGAACATGCTGTCGAACGTTTCGGAATTCGTTATTCAAGGTATCACCGAGGAGGGGCAGTTGTTCCAACAGCCTGATTGGGCGACCAGTTTGTGCAATATGTTGGGGACTGCCGGGGCGGATGGGCGCATGATCTATTCATCGTATGTGCGCCCCCTGATGGTGGATGGGGTTGCCGCCGTGGTGGTGCGAGTGTCCTTGCAGCATGTCGATCCCAAGGCCTTCGAAATGGTGAAGCAATTCGTCGCCGAGCATCGCTTGAAGGTCAGGTCGGGGCGGGGCAGTCGTGATGCCGAAGCCACCGGGCCGCATCCTGTGCTGGGCGTGGAGCGCCGCGATACGGCCAAGAAAGGATGGTAGTCCCACGACAGTGTGCTTGCAGTGGCGATGTTACAATCCGCGCCCGTTTTGACCCAGAGAGAATCGCAACGTGTTAGATAAAAAAGACCGCCACCCCGAGCTTGCCGAGTTCGTTATTCAAGGTATTACCAAGGACGGACAGACCTTTCGACCTTCCAATTGGGGCGAACGTTTGAGCGACATGTTGGGAACGCTGGGTAAAGATGGTCGTATCGTCTATTCCTCTTATGTGCGTCCTATCGTCATTCAGGGCATTCCTTCGGTGGTTGTCCGCTTTTCATTGGAGCAAGCTGACCCACATGCTTTTGAATTGATCAAGCAGTTCGTGGTTTCCAATCATCTGACAGTGCGTGCTGGGCGCAACAGGATGGATGTGGGGGCGACAGGGATTTTTCCGACCATCAGTATGGAGCGCCGTCATCACCAGAAGAATGGCTGGTGAGCGTTTTGAACACGCGTGCTGAATCGCCTCGATGAACCTGCTTAGAGCACTCGCCACCATCAGCGGTTTGACGCTGGTCTCGCGCATTCTGGCATTCGCTCGGGATGTGTTGATTGCCCGCGTGTTTGGTGCGGGCATGGCGACGGATGCTTTCTTCGTTGCTTTCAAGTTACCCAACTTGTTGCGCCGCATGTTCGCGGAAGGCGCATTCTCTCAAGCGTTCGTGCCCATCTTCGGCGAATACAAGAATCGCAAAGGGGAGGCGGAGACCAAGCTGCTGGTCGATCACGTCACCACCATGCTGGCGCTCATCCTGTTTGTGGTGACCGCCATCGGTATCGTGGCCGCACCTCTCTTGGTCTATATCAGCGCCCCCGGTTTTGTGAAAGACCCTGAGCAGTTCGAGCTGACCGTGCAACTCTTGCGCATCACCTCGCCTTACATCTTTTTCATCTCGTTGGTTGCGGTCGCGGCGGGCATCCTGAATACCTACAACAAGTTCTGGGTACCCGCGTTCGCCCCGATTTTGTTGAATTTGTGTTTCATCGGCGGGGCTCTGTGGGGCGCGCCGTATTTCGAGCAACCCATCATGGCGCTCGCTTGGGCGGTGTTCGTGGCGGGCTTCGTGCAACTGGCTTTTCAGATTCCCTTTCTCAAAAAGATAGGTATGTTGCCGACCATTCGGTTCAGTCGTACCGATGAAGGCATGTGGCGCGTCATCAAACAGATGGGGCCGGCGATGTTCGGCGTGTCCATCGCGCAACTCAGCCTCATCATCAACACCCTCTTCGCTTCACTGCTCGTGGCGGGTAGCGTGTCGTGGCTGTATTACGCCGATCGTTTGATGGAATTCCCTACGGGGATATTGGGAGTCGCCATCAGCACCATCCTGCTGCCCTCGCTTTCCAAGTCGCATGCCACCAATGACACGGCGGAATATTCCAAATTGCTGGATTGGGGTTTGCGCCTGACCATCATGTTGACGCTACCCGCCGCCTTGGCACTCGGTATGATCGCTGTGCCCTTGTTGGCGACCTTCTTCCAGCACGGTGCATTCACCGCCCATGACGTGTTGATGTCACGTGCCGCCTTGGTCGGGTACAGCGTCGGGCTGATCGGCTTGATCCTAGTGAAGATCCTTGCGCCCGGTTTCTATGCGCGGCAAGACATCAAGACACCGGTGAAGATCGGTATCGTGACGCTGCTGGCGACCCAAGCCATGAACGCATTGTTCGTGTTCGGGTTCCACATGGCGCATGCCGGATTGGCCCTCTCTATCGGTCTGGGAGCCTGTCTCAACTCGGCCATTCTGTTCTATTTCCTGCGCAAGCATGGCATCTACCACGCCGAAGCCGGTTGGATGAAATTCTTCTTGAAAGTCATGCTGGCGGTCGTCGCTTTGGGCTTGACGCTGTGGTTCGGCATGGGGAGCGAACAGCATTGGCTCACCACCTCCGGTTGGGCGCGCATCATCCATCTCGCTGGGTTAGTGGTGGCAGGGGTCGTGGTCTATTTCGCCGTGTTGTTCGCACTGGGTTTCAGGCTCAAAGATTTCTCCAAGCGGGGCGCGAGTTGAGAGCCCCGCTAAGAAAAGCGGTTGTCCACAAAAAACACAAAAGGACACGAACGAATACGGCAGTTCTATTTCGTGCATTTCGTGTTTTTCGTGGATGAAGTGATTTTTATTTATGCACACGCTTGAAGCCTTACGCGCTGGCAAGTTGGCCGGTATCCAGCGCCTCGATCTGGCCGCTGATCTGACTGAATTCCCCGCAGAGATATTCGATCTTGCAGACTCATTGGAAGTCCTCAATCTATCAGGCAACCTGCTGAGTGAGCTGCCACCAGACCTCACACGCCTGCATAAGCTGCGCATCCTCTTCTGTTCCGACAATCGCTTCACGCATGTGCCCGAGGTGTTAGGGCAGTGTGCCAATCTGGAGATGATCGGGTTCAAAGCGAATCAGCTCACCCATCTCTCAGGCAAAGCATTGCCGCCCAAACTACGTTGGCTGATCCTGACCGACAATCGTTTGTCACAGTTGCCCGCAGAGATCGGCGCGTGTGGCGATCTGCAAAAACTCATGCTGTCGGGGAATCAATTGCGTGAATTGCCGGAAGAGATGGTGGGATGTGCGCGTCTTGAATTGTTGCGCATCGCGGCGAATCGTTTTGAACGACTGCCGGATTGCTTGCTGCGATTACCGCGTCTCGCATGGTTGGCTTACGCGGGCAATCCTTTCAGTGAGGCTATCGAAAAAGAGGTGATGGCCGAGGTGAGCGTTGATCCCATCGATTGGAAGTCACTCGATGTCCAACACACCTTGGGCGAAGGGGCATCAGGCATCATCTATCGTGCCCATCGTACGACGGAACAGGGGGCGCATCCGGTCGCCGTCAAAGTGTTCAAGGGCGCGGTGACGAGTGATGGTTTGCCGAGTAGTGAGAAGTCGGCTTGTTTGGTGGCGGGTGCACACCCCAATCTCATTCCGGTCCAAGGCCGACTCCACGGACATCCTGCTGAGGCGCTCGGCATGGTGATGCCGCTTATCGATCCGAGCTTCATCAATCTGGCGGCGCCGCCGAGCTTGGCCAGTTGCACGCGAGATGTCTATGCGCCGGATATGCGCTTCTCTTTTCCCCAGCTATTGGGCATCGTGCGGGGCATAGCATCGGCAGTGGCGCATCTACATGCCCAAGGCGTGATGCATGGTGATCTGTTCGCGCACAACATCCTGTGGAACGAGCAGGGCGAGTGTCTGCTCGGTGATTTCGGTGCGGCCTCGTTCATGCCGGTGCACGACGAAACGTTAAGGCAAAGGTTGCAAAGTATCGAAGTGCGCGCCTTTGGCTGTTTGTTGGAGGAGTTGTCGGCCCGCTGCGACCGCTCGAACGATGTGCTGAAAGAGCTGCAACACCGATGCCTGCACGCCGATGCGAGTGCCCGACCATCATTCGATGAGATCAGGCGCGAACTGGCTTCACTTATCGTTGAGTAGGCCCTGCATCGCCGCCACAGGCTTCACCTGTTGGTAATAGACTTGCTTCAGATTATTGCCTAGGTTCTGCGACCAAGTGAGTCCATCGGCTCGTCCCAACTGTTTCCAATATCCCATGATGGTTTCATCGTAGCGATCGATGGCTTCTTGGTAGTGCGAAGCATCGTAGCATTCGTCATGGCGGAAGGTATTCACCTCCATGCGCGGTTTGAGTGGTGCATCCTTTTCCACATGCCCAAGACACATACCGACGAGCGGGAAGGTGAGCGGTGGTAGGCCGAGCAGGTCGATGATGCCTTGAGGCGTGCGGCGCAAGCCGCCGATGGGGACGATTCCCAAGCCAAGCGAGCGTGCCGCCACCATCATGTTGGCCAACACCAATCCTGCGTCTATCCCTGCAACCAACAAGCCCTCCATACTTTCGTGGATGACTTGCATCTGGCCGGCCTTGCGCACGCCGAGATCGGTTTTGTTGTAGTCCGCGACGATCGCGATGAACACGGGCGCTTGGGCGATCCAGGCTTGGCTACCCGCCAGCTCGGCGAGCTTGGCTTTGCGTTCGGCATTACGTACCACGATGACCGAGATCTCTTGCGCGTTCATCGAACTCGGGGCGCGATGGCCTGCTTCGATGATGGCCTGCAACATCTCGTCGCTGACCGGTTCTGCCTTGTAACTACGGATGCTACGGTGATTGAGTTGGAGTTGGATGGTTTCGTTCATGGCGGTTTCCTAAGTCTGCGTTTGCATGGTTTTTTCAACAACTGAGCGCGTCAAATGTGGCGCGAAAAGTTCGATCAGATGGTAAGTATAGCTACGCAGATATTCATTTTTACGCAGCGCCAGATAGGTGGTCGTCGGTTTGAACAAATGGCTTGTCTCCAACTTGCGCAAATGGCGGTCGCGCTCGGGCACGAAGGCCAGTTCGGCCAGGATGCCTACGCCCAACCCCAGCTCCACGTAAGTTTTGATCACATCGGCATCGATAGCGGTGAGCGCGATGTTGGGCTCGATATTGGCCGCAGTGAAAGCGTCGTCTATCTTGCTTCTGCCGCTGAAGGCATGGTCGTAGGTGATGATGGGGTATTCCACCAACTTTGCCAGCGTCAGCTTCTTCACATCGAGCAGCGGATGTTTGGGCGGCACCACCACGCAATGGTGCCACTCGAAGCAGGGCAGGGCGACCAACCCTTCCACCAGCATGATGCTCTCTGAAGCGATGGCGATGTCCGCCTCGCGATGCAGCACCTGTTCGGCGATTTGTGAAGGATTGCCCTGATGCAAGCCCAGCTTCACCTTGGGATAGCGCTTCATAAATTGTTTCACCACGGGGGGCAGCACGTAGCGGGCTTGGGTATGCGTGGTGGCGAGGATGAGTTGGCCGCTGTCCTGAGCTTGGAACTCTTGCCCTACCTGCTTCAGGTTGTCGGATTCGTGCAGGATACGTTGGGCGATTCCCAGGATGTTCTTGCCCGGTTCAGTCAGTGCGACGATACGCTTGCCGCTGCGCACGAAGATTTCGATGCCCAGCTCTTCTTCCAATAGCTTGATCTGCTTGCTGATGCCCGGTTGCGAGGTGTACAGCACCGCCGCTGCTTCCGAGATGTTCAGGCCGCGCCGCACGATCTCGTTCAAGTATCTCAACTGTTGCAGATTCATCACCAGCCTCTTATATGTTATTTGGTTATAAAACTCTAACGAAAAAGTATTTATTAGTATATTCCAGGATGGCTACAATGCGCGCCTCTTTAAGGAGTATCGCGTGGATTGGCTCTATACCCTGTCGGGTTTTCTGGTTGGATTGATCGTTGGCGTGACTGGCGTGGGTGGCGGGTCGCTGATGACTCCGTTGCTGGTGTTGTTCTTCGGCGTGTCGCCCACCACTGCGGTAGGCACCGACCTGTTGTATGCCTCCATCACCAAATCCATGGGGGGATGGGTACATGCCGTCAAAGGTTCGGTGGATTGGAAAGTGGTCAGATTGCTGGCAATGGGTAGCCTCCCCGCCGCCATCCTCACCATTTTTTTGCTCAAAGTGCTGGCGTTGGAAGAAGAGACGTTGCGTGGCTTGGTGACTGGCGTGTTGAGCGTGGCGCTGTTGGCGACGGCGACCGCATTGTTGTTGAAGGACCGGATCAAGAAGATCGCACGTCGCGATGACGGTACGGTATATGAAATCCATCATCGTCATTTACCCACTGCCACTGTCCTGACAGGCGTGGTGGTGGGGGCGCTCGTCACCCTCTCGTCGATTGGTGCTGGGGTGTTGGGGACGGTGGCGATCTTGTTCTTGTATCCTCGTCTGCCTGCGGTGAAGGTGGTGGGAACAGACATCGTGCATGCGGTGCCACTGACTGCCGTGGCCGGCATGGGGCATATGGCACTCGGTACGGTCGATTTCATATTGCTCGGCAGCTTGTTGCTGGGTTCATTGCCTGGCATCTATGTCGGCAGTCATCTCAGTGCCAAAGTGCCAGAAAAAGTGTTGCGTCCTTTGTTGGCAACCATGTTGCTCATCATTGGATTGAAGATGGTGTTCTACTAAACAAGGTGAAGTCATGAGCGCGAACAAAGAGAACAAACCCAAGTCGGTGAGCTGGTTCAACGGTTGCGGCGGTCGCATCGGTGTGGTCATCGGGCAAGAAGGCGAGCATGCCTACATCGGCGCAGCCTTGCGTCACGATGAAGACGCTGATGTGGCGCACATCTTGGCTTATGGCGCGAAGTTCCCATTGGCGGCTGCGCAGTTGCTGCCAGTCTCCAAGAGCTACTCCGCTGGGAATCAATAATGTACCGCTACGATCAATTCGATCATCAGATCACCGCAGAACGCGTCGCGCAGTTCCGTGATCAGGTGCGTCGCCGTTTGTCGGGTGAACTGGCAGAAGACGAGTTCCGCATCCTGCGTCTGCAGAACGGTCTGTACATGCAGATCCATGCCTACATGATGCGTATCGCCGTACCCTACGGCATGGTCAGCTCAGACCAGATGCGCATGTTCGCGCACATCGCGCGCAAGTATGACCGTGGCTATGGACATCTCACCACGCGCCAGAACATCCAGTTCAACTGGCTCAAGTTGCAAGACGCGCCCGACATCCTCGCGGATTTGGCGACGGTCGAGATGCACGCCAATCAGACTTCAGGCAACTGTATCCGCAACACCACCAGCGACGAGTTCGCTGGGGTGGCGCGCGACGAGATCATTGACCCGCGTCCCTATGCCGAGATTCTGCGTCAATGGAGCACCTTCCATCCTGAGTTCGCTTTTTTGCCGCGCAAATTCAAATTTTCCATCACAGGCGCGACCACCGATCGTGCTGCCATCGCCATCAATGATGTCGGGATGCAAGCCGTGAAGAATGCGCAGGGTGAGGTTGGGTTCCGCGTGTTGGTTGGTGGTGGCTTGGGGCGCACGCCGTTCATCGGCACCGAGATCGCCTCATTCATTCCGTGGCAACACTTTCTTACCTATGCCGAATCCATCGTACGCGTGTTCAATGAATATGGTCGCCGCGACAATCTGTACAAGGCGCGCATCAAGATATTGGTGAACGCCATCGGCATCGACGAGTTTCGTCGTCAGGTGGAAGAAGATTGGAAGTTCACCAAGGACGGTCCTTGCACCGTCACGCAAGCTGAGTTGGATCGTGTCGCCGCGTATTTCACCGTGCCGGCCTACGAAAAACTTTCTGACGTAACTTTGCCGACCGACAACAAAGCATTCAGCAACTGGGTCGCGCGCAACGTCAAACCGCACAAGGTCGCGGGTTACGCAGCGGTCGTCCTGTCCTTGAAGAACGCAGGCATCGCCCCCGGTGATGCGACAGAGGCGCAGATGGACGCCGCCGCCGCACTGGCCGACAAATACAGCTTCGGCGAATTGCGAATCTCCCACATGCAGAATCTGGTGCTGGCCGATGTGAAGCAAGCTGATCTGTTCGCCCTGTGGGAAGCAGCCAAGGCGAATGGTTTGGCGACACCCAACATCGGACTGCTCACCGACATCATCTGCTGCCCCGGTGGTGACTATTGCACCTTGGCGAATGCGCGATCCATCACGCTGGCGAAAGCCATCGACGAGCGCTTCGACGACTTGGATTACTTGCACGACATCGGCGAGATCGATCTGAACATCTCCGGTTGCATCAATGCCTGCGGCCACCATCACGTCGGTCACATCGGCATCCTCGGCGTGGATAAATCCGGCGAGGAGTGGTATCAGATCACCATCGGTGGCAACAAAGGTTCGCCTGCGAATATCGGCAAGGTGATCGGGCGCTCGTTCTCCTTCGCGCAGATCCCCGAAGTCATCTCACGTCTGTTGCAGGTGTACGTCGCCAAGCGTGACGAAGGCGAACGTTTCATCGACACCCTACGTCGCCTCGGTCCAGATCCGTTCAAGGAATTCGTGTACGCCACTCCGGTGCCCGAGGATGAGAAGCTGAAGTTGCCAGACTATGATCTGCTCAAGGTCGGCACACCGTACTCCCTGCCTTTATATTCACCGAGGTTCTGATGACCACCACTAAACAGATCATCAAAAACAGCGCGGTCGTGAATGACGACTGGAGCGTGTTGCGCTTGCAAGAAGGCGAAGCCGCAGAGACGGTCGCCATCCCTGTCGGCAAGACACTGGTGCCACTGAAAGTGTGGTTGGCACAACAAAGCGCGCTGTTGCATCGTGCCGACATCGGCGTGTGGTTCGCCAGCGACGAGCGCGTGGAAGACTTGCAAGACCATGTGGCGAAGTTCTCCGTCATCGCGGTGGATTTTCCCAAGTTCGGCGACGGGCGCGGTTACACCATCGCCTACCGTCTGCGTAACCGTGCAGGCTATCGCGGCGAGTTGCGCGCCATCGGTGACGTGTTGCGTGACCAATTGTTCTACATGCAACGTGCGGGTTTTGATGCCTTCGAAGTGCGCGCCGACAAAGACATCCACGAGGCCTTGAAGAGCCTCAAGGATTTTTCCATTACCTACCAAGCATCTACCGACGAAGCACAGCCCCTGTTCCGTCGCGTGCAACGAGGCGCTTGATGATGACTGACCTACAAACCAAGATCGCGCAGACCCTCGCTGTGCTGCAACAAGCAGCCAACGAGTTTGCTCCAGCAACTTTCGCCAACAGCTTGGGCGCAGAGGACATGGTGCTGACAGACCTCATTGCAAAGCATCGCCTCGACATCAGCCTGTTCAGTCTGGACACCGGACGTCTGCCGCAAGAGACCTACGATCTCATGCAGAAGGTGCGCGAGCACTACAGCCTGCCACTGCAAGTGTTCTATCCCGATGCGACGCAAGTCGAAACGTATGTGGCGCAGCACGGTGTGAATGGCTTTTACGACAGCGTGGAAAACCGCAAAGCCTGCTGCAACGTGCGCAAAGTGAAACCGTTGAAACGTGCTTTGGAAGGCAAGAAGGCATGGCTCACCGGTATGCGACGAGATCAAGCCGTGACGCGAGGCAGCTTGGAAGTGTCATCGTTCGATGCCGATCATGGCTTGCAGAAGTTCAACCCCCTGCTGGAGTGGACGAATGCAGATGTATGGGCCTACATCAAGGCGAACGACGTTCCGTATAATGCGCTCCACGATCAGTTCTACCCCAGCATCGGTTGTGCCCCTTGTACACGTGCCATCACCCCCGGTGAAGATATCCGTGCCGGACGTTGGTGGTGGGAAAACCCAGAGAACAAGGAATGTGGCTTGCATGTGGCAAGCCGCATTCCGAAACGGGTGTAGCCCGTTTGTTCTCTGGGTTTCGGCGAAGACTGATGCCGTGCGTAGCGCGGCGTCAGTCGAAGCCAAAACCGTAGCAGAGCAAAGAATGCGGTCTGCATGTCGGTAAGACCTCGGCACTGAAATTCAGCGCAAAAAATAAGCATCGAAAATAGAGAAGAGAAAATGAGCAAACACACCCTATCCCATCTGGACGCGCTAGAGAGCGAATCCATCCACATCATGCGCGAGGTCGCGGCGGAATGTAAGAATCCGGCGCTACTGTTCTCGGGCGGTAAAGATTCCATCGTCATGCTGCGCTTGGCAGAGAAGGCGTTCCGTCCGGCCAAGTTTCCGTTCCCGTTGGTACACATCGACACCGAGCATAACTTCCCCGAAGTCATCGCCTGCCGCGACAAGCTGGCGGCCGACTTGGGCGAGCGCCTCATCGTGCGTTCGCTGGAAGACTCGATCAAGCGCGGCACCATCGTCATCAAAGATGAGAGCAAGCCGCGTAACCCGTATCAGTCTGTGACCTTGCTGGAGACCATTGCCGAGTTCGGTTTCGATGCCTGCATGGGCGGCGCGCGCCGCGACGAAGAAAAGGCGCGTGCCAAAGAGCGCATCTTCTCCTTCCGCGACGAGTTCGGTCAGTGGGACCCGAAGAACCAACGTCCAGAGTTGTGGGACTTGTATAACACCCGCGTTAATCCTGGCGAAAACATCCGTGTGTTTCCCATCAGCAACTGGACGGAGATGGATATCTGGCAATACATCGGACGCGAGAATCTTTACATCCCGAGCATCTACTACGCGCACGAACGCGAGGTCATCCGTCGCGGTGGCAACGTCATTCCTGTCTCGCATCTGGTGCAACCCAAGCCGGGCGAGAAGGTGGAAGTGGCGACCGTGCGCTTCCGCACCGTGGGCGACATGACCTGTACCGCCCCCGTGGAATCCACCGCACGCAACGTGGACGAAATCATCGAAGAGACTGCGACCACACGTATCACCGAACGCGGCGCGACCCGCATGGACGACCAGACCTCGGAGGCATCGATGGAATTAAGGAAAAAGGAAGGTTACTTCTGACAGAGTGTTCCCTCATCCCAACCCTTCTCCCGGCGGGAGAAGGGCTTAGCTTCCCTCTCCCACCGGGAGAGGGATTGAGGGTGAGGGAACGCAGAACAAGTTAACGCGAAATTGACAAGGCACATACCATGAACACCAACACACAACTACTTCGTTTCATCACCGCAGGCTCCGTCGATGACGGCAAGAGCACGCTCATTGGGCGTTTGCTGCACGATTCCAAGTCCATCTTCGAAGACCAGTTCTCGGCCATTGCAAAAACCAGCGAGAAGCGCGGCATGGCGGCGGTCGATCTGTCTTTGTTGACGGACGGTCTGCAAGCCGAGCGCGAGCAGGGCATCACCATCGACGTGGCCTATCGTTACTTCGCCACGCCCAAGCGTAAGTTCATCATCGGCGACACGCCTGGTCACGAGCAATACACCCGCAACATGGTGACGGCTGCCTCCACGGCCAACATCGTCGTCATCCTCATCGATGCGCGGAAGGGCGTGCTGACACAGACACGTCGCCACACTTATCTCGCCAGCTTGGTCGGCGTGCCGCACATCGTGTTGGCCGTGAACAAGATGGACATGGTGGACTACTCGCAAGCGCGCTTCGACGAGATCGTTGCCGAGTACAAGGCATTCGCCGCGCAACTGCATCTGCATGACGTGACCTGCATCCCAATGTCTGCACTGGTCGGTGACATGGTCGTCGAGCGTGGTGAAAATCTAGCTTGGTACAAAGGCCCTGCATTGCTCGAACTGTTGGAGAAGGTTGAGATCGACCACGATGTGAACACCAGCGACTTCCGCTTCCCCGTGCAATGGGTGTGCCGTCCGCAGACTGACGAATTCCACGACTTCCGAGGATTTGCTGGACGCATCGAAGCTGGCGAAGTTTCGGTGGGTGACGAGGTAACGGTGTTGCCCTCAGGACGCACCTCCAAGGTCAAAGAGATCGTCACTTACGATGGCAAGCTCCAGACGGCTTTCGCACCGCAATCCGTCACCCTCACCTTGGCAGACGAGATCGACATTTCGCGCGGTGACATGTTCGTGAAAGCGGGCGGCACGACACGGTGCGCGAATGCGACGGGTGCGGCGGCGCACCCCCCCAAAGTGGAAAAGGCGTTCGACGCGATGTTGTGCTGGTTGTCCGAAGCACCACTGGATAAGAACCGCAAATACCTCGTCAAGCACACCACCCGCACGGCGAAGTGCCTGTTCTCCAGCATCGACTATCGCGTGGATGTGAACACCTTGGAGAAACACGCCAACCCGGCGGTGAACATGAACGACATCGTGCGCGTCTCACTCAAGATCCAGCAACCCTTGGTGTTCGATAGCTATGCCATAGACCGCGCCACGGGCAGCTTCATCGTCATCGATGAGGCTAGCAATAACACCGTTGCGGCAGGCATGATCGCCTGATTTTGTCCACGAATTAACTCTCGCAGGGATTTCGCCATTAGGCGAAAACTCGCAAAGACATGAAACTCACGAACGACTGCCAATCCATCAGGCAACCATTTTTCGTGCTTTTCGTGTCTTTCGTGGACTGGTGGTTTTAGTTGTTCTAGTCGTGCATTTCGTCTGGTCATGCGCCTGTGGTATCTTTCTCCCATTCAAGTCTGACGCCACGTTGATGCCATGAGCTTGCTTTCTTTGATTGCCGCCTTCCTGCTGGAACAGCTGCATCCGCTGTCTTCCCGTAAGTACCTCTACACATGGCTCAATGCCTATGTGGACTTCTTTCAACGCAACTTCAACGCAGGCGAACACAAGCATGGTCGCATCGCGTGGATACTCGCCATCGCTGTGCCGCTGGTCGTGGTCACCGGCATCCACTGGATATTGATCGGGGCCAATCCCATCTTCGCTTGGGCGTTCAGCGTGTTGGTGCTGTACCTCACCATGGGCTTCCGCAAGTTCAGCCATTACTTCACCGACATCCACAAAGCCCTGCGCGACAACGAACTGGATAAAGCACGCGCCTTGCTGACCGCATGGAGTGGCAAGTCTTGTAGCGAATTGAGCAGTGAAGAAGTGGCGCGCGTCACCATCGAGCATGCCTTGCTCGCAACCCATCGCAACGTGTTCGGCGTCGTGTTCTGGTTCGTCATCTTCATGATGTTGGGACTCGGCCCCATCGGTGCCATCCTCTATCGCCTCGCTTTGTTCTTGGGTGAGCAATGGGGCAAACAAGTCGAGGCCGAGTTCGGCAACTTCGGCGCATTCGCACGCCAAGCGCATCACATCATGGAATGGTTGCCCCTGCGCCTCACGGCAGCCACCTTCGCCATCGTGGGCAACTTTGAAGACACCGCCTACTGCTGGCGCAACCAAGCCGCCACCTGGCCCGATGCCGAAGCAGGCATCCTACTCACCAGCGGTGCAGGCGCACTCGGCGTGAAACTAGGGCAGACAATCGTGCTGAATGAAGAACCCGTGTTCCGCCCCGAGATCGGCACCGGCGACGAGGCCGATGCCGACTACATGCAAAGCGCCATCGGCCTCGTGTGGCGCGCCTTACTGTTCCAACTCATCGTGCTGATGATGCTGACGGTGGCGCATCTGCTGGGGTGAGGTGGTTGACTGCTAACGGAAAATTTCTGCTTTTTAGCTCAGTTTTCCATAGCAGTTACGAATTGGTTTGAAAACAAATGATTGCGGTGCGGTTTTGCATTCAAAAGGGTCTCCTCTTTAAAGTCTCCCGTTAATGGGCGAGAAGATATTTTCAAAATATTTTTTTTAAGAAATTCTAGGTCAATATGGAAATTAGTGAGATTCGAGCGATTGATGTAAAAAATTGCATTGTCACTCTTGGTAATGCTAGGAGTCTTGCAAAAAATATTGAAGATATATGTAGGAACACGTCAGAAGATAACAAGTGGAAGTTTAGAATATTTATATATTGCAAAGGTAAAACATCATTTCAATGTGAAGATTCATCAATATTTGAAGAGGATTCAATCCTCTCAAACAAACGTGTAACGCACATAAAAATAGAAGCCAAAGGACAGCTGGCACGAATAGAAATTGAACTAACGCATGGGGATGGGATTGATAACAAAGTTTTTGTGCAAGGAGTCGATAGTACTTGGGTTAACGGCACTCTGAGGAAAATTGAAGAATCCATCGGAAGCTTTCAACCTCAAAGTGTGATTATAAAAAAATACCAGTGGGTAGCATTGCCTTCTGTAGCTGTGGGAATAGGTGTTCTGTTCATGTTGTTGGTAGAACACCTACCAATCGAACATTCGACAGGTCAAAGTAGCCACACATCGTTGCTTCTCAAATATATCGTGGCATTTGTTTTAGGTATTGGTCCAGCATCATTCCTATATGAGAAGCTGAAAAGTTTGTGGCCTTCTATCGAGTTGCAAATTGGCCCAGACCATACCTTCATTGAGAAGAATCGTCGGAGCTATATGGCACTAATATTCGTTGTAGGGATTGCTCCATTACTAACATCGCTCTTATATGACTTGATGAAATAAATCATATAAACGCTTTGAGTTTTCTGTGGTCATTCAGTAGTGCCGTTCCCCATAAGCTTTACTTCGCCGCAATTTACTGAAACAACTTCAATCTAGCTCACCTCAATACCCCCAGAACTTAACCGTTATTGCCTCGCTCCAATCCTCTAGAATTTCGACAAGTCTTTCCGTCCATCTTGCAGAGCGAGGCCGCTTTGAAACCTCTCCATTTCGATAACCGATTCATTCGCGAGTTGCCGGGCGACGCGGGCAATTGCCGTTCGTCGCAAGGCATCTGCTGGTCGGCGGTCGCGCCGACTGCGGTCAGTCGTCCTTTCTTGTTGGCGTACTCGTCAGAGGTGTTGGGCTTGCTCGATCTGAGTGAGGCGGATGCGCGTTCATCTGAATTCTTGCAGGCGTTCGCGGGCAATAGATTGCTGGAGGGGATGGCGAGCTATGCCACGCGTTATGGTGGGCATCAGTTCGGGCAATGGGCGGGGCAGCTGGGGGATGGGCGTGCTATCGGGCTGGGCGAGGTCATCAATCGCAAAGGTGAGCGCTGGGAGTTGCAGCTCAAGGGAGCGGGGGCGACGCCGTATTCAAGGCGTGCAGACGGTCGTGCGGTGTTGCGTTCTTCCTTGCGCGAATTCTTGTGTAGCGAAGCCATGCACCATCTAGGCATTCCCACCACGCGTGCTTTGAGCCTGGTCGCGACGGGGGATGGCGTGGTGCGCGACATGTTGTATGACGGCAACCCCGCAGTCGAACCCGGCGCCATCGTGTGCAGAGTGGCGCCATCCTTCACGCGCTTTGGACACTTCGAGATATTGATGGCGCGTGGCGAATATGAATTGTTGCAACGCTTGGTCGACTTCACCTTGTCGCGTGACTTTCCCTTCATCGTGGGAACGGATGCCGAACGTTTCGCTCAGTGGTTCCGTTTGGTGTGTGAGCGCACAGCCTTGCTGATGGTGGAGTGGATGCGCGTCGGCTTCGTACATGGGGTGATGAACACGGACAACATGTCCATCTTAGGTCTCACCATCGACTACGGCCCCTACGGTTGGGTGGATAACTTTGATCCGGGGTGGACGCCGAACACGACGGATGAACAGTTTCACCGTTACTGCTTCGGGCAACAATCGGTGGTGGCGCGTTGGAATCTGGAACGTTTGGCGGATGCGCTGAGGCCTGTCGCCCCTTCGCGCAAGATGTTGGATGCAGGTCTGGCGCATTTCGATGACACCTTCCAATCCGTACTCTCAACCATGTTGGCGGCGAAGTTCGGTTTGCTGGCCTGGCAAGATGACGATGCCGCCTTGGTCGAGACCGTGTTCGATCTGATGCAACAAGCCGAAGTGGATATGACGGAGTTCTTTAGGCAACTGGCGGAAGTGAGGCAACACGCGCCAACGTTGCAGACCTTGCGCTCGGCGTTCTATCGCGATGCCTTGTATGAATCGCACGCTGCCTTGTTCGAGGCGTGGTTAGGTCGCTACGCGGCTCGTTTGGGGCAACAACAAGATGACGATGCCTCACGACGTGTGCGCATGAACAAAGTGAATCCGCGTTTCGTGTTGAGGAATTATCTGGCGCAAGAAGCCATCGATGCGGCGATGCAGGGTGACTTGAGCGTGCTCGAACGATTGATGCAGTCGGCACGTCATCCGTATGACGACGACCATCCGGCGAACGTCATCGCGAAACGTCCTGATTGGGCGCTGGATAAACCGGGATGTTCGAAGCTGTCTTGTAGTTCTTGAATGAGAAAAACTGATTGTCCACGAAACACACGAAAAGCACGAAATACACCAAGCTGAACCCATTAGGTGATTAGCCAATTTTGCTTTGAATTTTTCGTGCCTTTCGTGTTTTTCGTGGACTAAAGATTCTTTTGCTGTGGTCACTTCGCCGCGATCTGTTGAAACAACCTCAACCTTCGTTCGTCTATCTTTCCTTCAGCCGTCGCTTTACGGATCGCGCAATCCGGTTCGTGTGAGTGGCTGCAATTGGCGAAGCGGCATTCGCCGAGGTAGGGCAAGAACTCGGGGAAACTTCTTTCCATCGCCGCAAAATCCAGATGATGTAAGCCGAACAACTGCACGCCGGGGCAGTCGATGAGATGACTATCTGCGTTCAGGTGATACAGCTTGGCGTGGGTGGTGGTGTGTTTGCCGGAATCGAGCACGGTGGAGATCTCGCGCGTGGCGGCGTGAGCCTCGGGGATGACGGCGTTGATGAGGGTGGATTTGCCCATACCCGATTGGCCGACGAACACGCTGGTGTTGCCTTGCAGATAGGGCAGCAGCGGCGCGATGTCTTGCTTGGCACTCAGCTCCAGTACGCGGTAGCCGATCTGGGTGTATGGCGCGAGTTGTTCGCGTGCGGCAGCGATCTGCGGCAGGTCGTTCTTGTTCAGCACGATGAGCATGTTCAGCTTCTGGTCATGTCCGGCGAGTAGGCAACGCGCCAGCAATTCATCATTGAACGACGGTTCGCTGGCGACCACGACAACCAGTTGAGTGACGTTGGCCGCGATGATCTTTTGCTTGAAGGCATCCGAGCGATAGAGCAGGGAGGTGCGCGGCGTGATGCTGTCGATGACACCTTGTTCCGGGCCAGTACGCGTCAGGGTGATGGTGTCACCACACGCCACTTCACTCTTCTTGCCGCGCGGCACGCATTCGACGACCTCGCCACTCGGCAGCTCGGCCAGATAGTGGCGGCCGAAGGCGGCGATGATGAGGCCTTTTAAGGGGTCGCTCAAAGCTTGAACAGTGCGTCTACTTTAGCGGCGCAGATGAAGTCGTTCTCGGAGAGGCCGCCGATAGCGTGGGTGGAGTATTCGACGCGGCATTGGTTGTAGCCGACCATCATGTCTGGATGGTGGTCTTCGCGATGCGTCATCCATGCGACTGCGTTGACGAATGCCATCACCTGATAATAGTTCTTGAAGGAGAATGTCTTGCTGATGCGTTTGTCATTCAGTTCCCATGCGTCGAGCTGCTTGAGTAGCGCAGTCGCTTCATCCTGCGATAGAGGCGGCACACCGCCTTCGCAGGGTTTGCAGTTCTTGTTGGTCAGGTCGCAGACGGTTGCCATCTCGTTCTCACTTGAACTTGTAGTAGGTCTGGTTGAGGTGGGCAGCCAGATCCTGTTTCTCTTGTTCACTCAGTTGCGCGCCGATGGCACCGGAGCAACGTTCGATCTGGGCGACGAGGTTGGAAGCACTGGTGACGCGGCGGTCTTTGCGTGTGAAGATGGCGCTACCGTCACCGCCCACCTTGCCTTCGTGGCAACTGCTGCATTCATATTGGGCGAACAACTTCTTGCCGTTGTCGGCATGGCCCTTGGGGAACGGTGCTGCTTGGGCAGCGCTGGAAAGGAGTAGTAAGACGAAGAGGGTTGTTCTCATGTGCGTGCTCCTAATTTTTGTAGGTGAGCGATGCGGATCGGCGCGGGTGGATGTGACTCGTAGAAGGTAGCGTACAGCGGATCGGGAGTCAGTGTCTTGGCATTGTCTTGGTACAACTTCACTAGCGCGTTCACCAATTCGTTGGCATCCGTCTGTTGTGCGGCGTAAGCATCCGCTTCGAACTCATGCTTGCGCGAGTAAGCAGAGGTGAGGGGGTGCAGTAGGAAGGTGAACACGGGCAGCGCCATGAAGAACAGTAGCAGGGCGATGGCGGTAGATTGGGTCGTCACTCCCATTCCAAGATAGAACCATTCGGCATGCAGTAGCTGGGCGAGTACCCACAGAAAACCTAAGCTGACGGCGAAAGTGAAGGCGATGCGCTTGATGACGTGGCGATGTTTGAAATGTCCAAGTTCATGCGCTAGTACCGCGTCGATCTCGCCGGGGCTAAGGCGTTGCAGTAGCGTGTCAAAGAACACGATACGCTTGGTCTTGCCGAAGCCGGTGAAGTAAGCGTTGCCGTGTGAGCTACGTTTGCTGCCGTCCATCACGAACAATCCACTCGATTGAAACCCGCAGCGTGCCAGCAGAGATTCGATGCGAAGCTTCTGCGCTTCGTCTTGCAGCGGCTCGAACTTGTTGAACATCGGCGCGATGTAAGTGGGGTAGATGAACAGCAACAGAAGGTTGAATGTGACCCACACACCCCACACGTATAGCCACCACAGTTCACCCATAGCGGACATCATCCATAACACCGCAAACAATAAAGGCAGGCCCAGCACCGCACCGAGCAACGTACCTTTAACCGCATCAAGCAGATAGAGTTTGAGTGTCATCTTGTTGAAGCCGAAGCGCGCTTCTATGTTGAAGGTGCGATAGAGATCGAATGGCATCTCAAGGAGTGATTGCAACACCAGCACCAACACGATGACTGCGACACCTTGTAACAACAGGCTGTCGGTCAGGTGGGAGGACGCATCGCTCAACCACTGGATGCCGCCGCCCACAGTGAATATCAGTAGCAGGAAGGTATCGAAGATGATGGTCAGCGCGCCAAAACGTACGAGGGTGCTGGTGTAATCAGCAGCCTTGTGGTGCGCTGCGATATTGATCTGTTCGCGGAAAGCCTCAGGCACTTCGGCGCGGTTTGCGGCGATGTGGTTCAACTGGCGGTACGCCAGCCACAGCTTGATGACGGCGTTGGAGAGGAGGGCGGCGACGAAGAGAGCGGAGAATTGTGATGCGGTCATGGCTTAGGATAGTCGTTGGAGAGGGTGGTCAAGCTATGTAACAATGCGCGCCTCAATCATTTGAAAGCGCGGCGAATTATGGCACAAAACCAAAACTACCTCGTCTGGGTCGATATGGAAATGACCGGACTTGTTCCTGAAACAGACCGCATCATCGAAGTGGCGATGGTGGTTACCGATGGTGATCTGAATACCATCGCCGAAGCACCCACGCTGGTGGTGCATCAATCCGACAGCGTGTTGGATGGCATGGATAACTGGAATAAATCTACTCACGGTAAATCGGGATTGATCGATAAGGTGAAAGCATCGACCTTGGACGAGGCTGCCGTCGAAGCGCAGTGCATCGAATTCCTGAAACAGCATGTGCCCGTGCGCACCTCGCCCATTTGCGGCAACTCCATCTGCCAAGACCGTCGCTTCATGGCGCGCTGGATGCCCAAGCTGGAAGACTATTTCCACTACCGCAACCTCGATGTGAGCACACTGAAGGAATTGGCGAAACGCTGGAAGCCAGAAGTAGCCAGTGCCTTGAAGAAACACGGTAAGCACGAGGCGCTGGCGGACATCTACGAGTCCATTGCCGAGATGAAGCACTACCGCGATCATTTCTTGAAGCTGTAATCAGGGAAGCCCATCTGTCCACGAAAGACGCGAAAAGATACAAACAAAGGCAGGAAATAAACAAGGATGCGCTGAATAAGTCGTCATTCCCGCGTAGGGGGGAATCTAAGTTTATTGATTTAACTAGGCTCCCGCCTTCGCGGGAGCGACGGATGTGGACTTAATCAGTGTTTCCACAAATACGATCAAGAAAAGCAGCACTTTTTGGATTGGGCTTTTTCGTGCTTTTTGTGTCTTTCGTGGACAAGTATTTTGCAGTTAAAACGGTTTTTTGGTTTGATGAAACATCTCCTCGTTGACATCACCGCCCATGGCTACGGACATATTGCGCAGACCGCGCCGGTAGTGAATGAGCTGGCGCGGCGCATCCCTGATTTGCGCGTCACTGTCCGCTCTGCGGCGACCACCCCTTATCTTCAGCAACGCTTTCACTGTGATTTTCGACATGTCCATACCGCCCTCGACTTTGGCATGACCATGTTCAATGCGGTGGAGGTGGATGTGCCGCGCAGCTTGGTGAACTATCGCGAGTACCACACCGACTGGGATGCCAAGGTGGCGCTGGCCGCAGACGAGATGCGAGCCTTGCAACCTGATTTGCTGTTCGCCAACGTGCCCTATCGGTCGCTGGCGGCGGCCAAGTCTGCGGGTATCCCGTCCGTTGCGATGTGCTGCCTGAATTGGGCGGACCTGTATCGCCACTACGCACCAGACGACGCT
>Ga0172372_10001871_pt1 | contig 32366 bp, 23 predicted proteins | sample LakKiv5m_2_FD_114544 | JGI IMG/M metagenome (GOLD analysis project Ga0172372, IMG submission 114544) | Freshwater microbial communities from Kabuno Bay, South-Kivu, Congo - kab_092012_9.5m | ecosystem: Environmental > Aquatic > Freshwater > Lake | place: Democratic Republic of the Congo... | reverse complement strand
GAGCCCGGCGGCGAGCCGAGCCGCCATCAACACCCCCAGCAGGGTCTCGCGTTCCCCCCCGATCGGGGCCCGCGCCGCCGCCGCGAGCAGCGCCGGACAGGTGAACCCGGCACGGGTCGGGGAAAAGGTGGGGAGAGCGGGGGGCACCCTGCCAAAGTGTCGCGGGAGTGGGGGACGGCGGAAGGGGCGCGTATCTTTGGGGGATGCGCGTGTACCGGCGGCTCCTGCGGTTCCTGCGACCGCATGCGTGGCGGCTCGGCGGCAACGTCGTCCTCAACGTCCTGGCGGCCGCCCTCGACGGCATCGCCTTCACCCTCCTGATCCCGTTCCTCAACACCCTCTTCGGGCTCGAGGCGCAGGTCGCGACGGGGATGGGGTGGCTCACCACCCTCCAGCAGGCCCTCATCGGCCCCTTCCTCGATCCCGCCGATCCCATGGGGTCGCTCCGGGCCGTGATCCTCCTGATCCTCGGGATGGTCGCCCTCAAGAACCTCGCCCTCTGGGGCGGGGGCCAGTTCGGCGCCTCCCTGCAGGAGTTCATCACCCGCGACCTCCGGCACGCGGTCTTCTCGCACCTGCAGCGCCTCCCCCTCACCTGGTTCAGCCGGACCCGGACCGGGCAGGTGATCGCGCGCGTCCTCACCGATACCGAGCAGACCAAGGCGGTCTTGGCCGAGGTCGCGACGCGCTCCATCCAGAATCTCGCGGCGATCCTCGTCACCGTCGTGATCCTCTTCCGGATGTCGCCGCGCCTGACCCTCGTGGCACTCGTCATCGCCCCGGCGGTGATGGCGGTGCTGCAACCGGTGCTCCGCAAGCTGCGGAAGGGGCATCGTCGCCTCCGGCAGGAGTACGGGGAGATGACGAGCGTGCTGCAGGAGGTCGTGAGCGGGATCCGCCTCGTGAAGTCGTTCCGCGGCGAACCGTACGAGGACGCACGCTTCCTCGGCGCTTCCGCGCACTACTCGCGGGGGATGACCCGCATGCAGCGCCTCGCCCTCCTGGCGGGTCCGCTCACCGAGGTGCTCGGGACGGTCATCGCGCTCGGCGTCCTCTGGATCGGCGCGCGCGAGGTGCTCCAGACGAAGACCATGGATGGCGGGATCCTCATCACCTTCATGGTGTTGGTGATGCGGCTCCTGCAGCCGATCAAGCAGCTCTCCCAGGCGCCGACCACCGCGCAGCAGTCGCTCGCGGCGGCGGAGCGGCTCTTCGAGGTGCTCGATCAACCCACCGAGACCGCCACCGATCGTGGCATGCGGGTGCTCGACGGCGTGCGCGACGGCGTCGCGTTCGAGTCGGTCGACTTCTCGTATGGCGCCGAGTCGGTGCTGCACGACATCTCCTTCACCGCGCCGCGTGGCTCCGTCGTCGCCCTCGTCGGGGCGAGCGGGGCGGGGAAGAGCACCCTCGTCGATCTCATCCCGCGTTTCATCGAACCCACCGCGGGGCGCATCACCATCGATGGGGTCGACACGCGCGAGCTCCAGCTCGAGGCGCTCCGATCCCTCACCGGGATCGTGAGTCAGGACACGGTGCTCTTTCACGACACGGTGCGGGCGAACATCGCCTATGGCGCCGAGGCGCGGTACACGCAGGGGCAGATCGAGGCGGCGGCGCGCGCGGCGAATGCGCACGAGTTCATCGCTGCCCTCCCGCAGGGGTACGACACGGTGCTCGGGGAGCGTGGCACGCGCCTCTCCGGCGGCCAGCGCCAGCGCCTCTCGATCACCCGCGCGCTCCTCACCGATCCCCCGATCCTCATCCTGGACGAAGCGACCTCGGCGCTCGACACCGAGAGCGAACGGCTCGTGCAGGAGGCGATCGATCGGCTCCTCGCGGGGCGGACGGTCTTCGTGATCGCGCATCGGCTCTCGACGGTGGTGCATGCGGCGCAGATCCTCGTGATGGAGCAGGGGCGGATCGTCGAGCGCGGGACGCATGCCGAGCTCCTGGCGCGCGGCGGGGCGTATGCGCGGCTCCACGCCATGCAGCAGCGCCCCGCGGGGCGCGCGGATGCAGCGGACGATGTCGTCGGCTGAGCCGGCGGCCCGCCGCGCGCCGCCGACCCTCGCGCAGCGGATCGAGTTCGGCGCGCTCCGCGGGGTGGCCGCCCTGCTCCGTCCCTTCGGATGGCGCATGGCCTCGCGGGTCGGGGCCGCCGTCGGTGGCCTCGCCTGGTGGCCGCTGCGGATGCGCGCCGCGCGCGTGACGCGCACCCTGCACGCCTGCTTCCCCGAGATGAGGGAAGCGCAGGTCCGCGCCACCGCCCGCGAGAGCTATCGCGGCCTCGGACGCACCTCGTTCGAGTCGATCTATCTCTCGCGCGCCGGCCGCGAGGAGGTCCTCGCCGCCTTCGCCGGGGAGCGCGGGTACGACGCGCTCGCGGCCGCCTATGCGCAGGGGCGTGGGGTGATCCTCGTCGGCGGGCACCTCGGCAACTGGGAGCTGAGTGCGGCCTACATCGCCGCACGTGGACTCCCGGTCGACGGGATCGCGATGCATATGGCGAACCCCCTCTCCGACCGCTTCTTTCAGCGCACGCGGGAGCGATTGGGTGTGGGGGTGATCTTCGACGATCAGGCGGTGCGTGCCGTGCCGCGGGCGTTGCGGGCCGGCCGCGGCGTCGGCTTCCTCTCCGATCAGAGCGCCAAGGGGCTCGCGAGCACGATCACCCCCTTCTTCGCTCGCCCCGCGCGCACCCCCCGTGGCGCCGCCGTCTTCGCGCTGCGTGATGACCTCCCGATGATCTTCGTCGCCGCGCTGCGGCAGCCCGACGGTCGCTACGTGGCGCACTTCGAGCCGATCCCGGTGGTGCGCACCGGCGATCGCGACGCCGACGTGGAGGCGACCGTGGTCGCCTATACCCAGGTGCTGGAGCGCTTGGTGCGCGCGCACCCCGAGCAGTACTTCTGGCAGCATCGCCGCTGGAAGGGCCAGCCGGCCGACACCCCGGCGCATCTGCGGGAGCCCTGAGATGACCACCGGCTATGACGTGCAGGCGCTGCGGGCGCGCGAGTATCCCTGGGAGGCGCGGGGCGATGCGATCCATCTCGATCACGCCAGCATCGGGGTGATCCCGCAGTGCTCCCGTGACGCCCTCACCGCCTACAACGACAAACGCGCTGAGATGCACGCGATGCGCGCCGAGGATTTCTTCCCGCGCCTCGACCGGGCGCGCGCCCTCATCTCGCAGCTGGTCGGCGCCACGCCGGAGGAGATCGCCCTCACCACGAGCACGAGCTGGGGGATCAACCTCGCGGCGTATGCGTTGCCGCTCGGTCCGGGCGACCTCGTCCTGGGGAGTGAAGGGGAGTTTCCCGCCAACGTCTATCCCTGGATGGCGGCGGCGAAGGCGCGTGGCTTCACCTATGAGCGCGTCCCGATGATCGGTCGCACGGTGGATCAGGCGACGATCCTCCTCCGGATCGCCACCGATCCCCGCGTGAAGGGGGTGGCGCTCAGCTGGGTCTCCTTCTGGACGGGCGAGCGGATCGATCTCGACGCCATCGGGGCGGCCTGTCGCGCGCGGGGGATCTGGTTCGCCGTCGACGCCATCCAGGGGCTTGGCCCCTGTACGCTGGATCTCGCGCGCACCCCGGTCGACATCGTCTCGGGCGGGGCGCAGAAGTGGCTCTGCTCCCCCTGGGGCGCTGCCTTCGCGTATGTGCGTCGCGACCTGATCGCGCAGCTCGAGCCCCCCGCCGCCGGATGGCTCGCCCAGGCGAGCGCGGGGGATTTCAGTCGCTTCCTCGACTACGATCCCGCCTGGCGCAGCGATGCGCAACGGTTCGAGGTCGGCTCCCTCCCCATCCAGGACTTCGTCGGGATGAACGCGACCCTCGAGCTCTTCCTCGAGCTCGGGCCCGCGCACCTTGAGCGTCACGTCGCCTCGCTCGTCGACCGGCTCATCACCGGGCTCGGGGCGCGTCCTGATCTCGAGCTGTACACCCCGCATGATCCCGCACGTCACGCCGCGATCGTCGCGGTCCGCACCCCCGACGTCGCCGCCGATTCGCAGCGCCTGCGCACCGCGAACATCGTGCACGCCGTGCGCGAGGGCGCCATCCGCCTCGCCCCGCACTTCCACAACACCGCGGACGACATCGACCGCGCGCTCTCGCTCCTCGCATGACCGCCTCCCTCGACGCGCTCATCGCGCGCCGTCGCACCTTCGCGATCATCTCGCACCCTGACGCCGGCAAGACGACCCTCACGGAGAAGCTCCTCCTCTACGGCGGCGCCATCCATCAGGCCGGCGCGGTCAAGGCGCGCAAGTCGCAGCGCCACGCCACCTCCGACTGGATGGCGCTCGAACAGGAGCGTGGGATCTCCGTCACCTCCTCGGTGCTGCAGTTCGAGTATCAGGGCTATCAGGTGAACCTCCTCGACACCCCGGGCCACCAAGACTTCGGTGAGGACACCTATCGCACCTTGGTCGCCGCCGACAGCGCGGTGATGCTCCTCGACAATCGCAAGGGCGTCGAGGAACGCACGCGCCAGCTCTTCGACGTCTGCCGTCGGCGGCGCATGCCGATCTTCACCGTCGTGAACAAGTGCGACCGCGTCGGTGAGGATCCCTTGAAGCTCGTGAGCGATCTCGAGGCCGAGCTCGGGATCACCGCGGTCGCCGCGCATTGGCCCATCCATATGGACACCGACGATGAGGGCACGATCTTCGTCGGCGTCTACGATCGCCGGCATCGTCGCGCCCATCTCTTCGAACGTGGCACCCACCACGGCGCGCAGCGCGTCGCAACCGATGTCGTCGCGCTCACGGGCCCCGACGATCCCGCGCTTGTGGCCGCATTGGGGGGCGGCGAGTATGCCGAACGCGCGGCGCACAACCTCACGCAGGCGGTCGAGCTCTTGGAGCTCGCCGGCCACGAGTTCAGCGCCGAGGCGATCCTCGCCGGTGAGCAGACCCCGGTGTACTTCGCCTCCGCGATCACCAACTTCGGCGTCGAGCCCTTCCTCCAGGACTTCCTTCCCCTCGCGCCATCCCCCGTCGCGCGCGAGAGCTCGGCCGGCCCCGTCGCTCCTGAGAACCCCGCCTTCACCGGCTTCGTCTTCAAGGTGCAGGCCAACATGGACCCGCGGCATCGCGACCGCATCGCCTTCGTACGCGTCTGTTCCGGGCGCTATGTGGCGGGGCTCGAGGTCACCCATGTGCGCACCGGGAAGCGCTTCAAGCTCGCCCCGCCGCAGCAGTTCCTCGGCCGCGAGCGCGCCTTCGCGGAGGAGGCGCTCCCCGGTGATGTGGTCGGCGTGCACGATCGGGGATCGCTCCGGATCGGCGATACCCTCGCCGCCGAGGAAGCGCCACGCACCACCGAGGGCAAGCTCCCCGAATACGTGGGGATCCCGCGTTTCGCCCCCGAGCACTTCGCGCGCATCATCTCCAAGGATCCACTGCGCCGCAAGGCGCTCGATCAGGGGCTGCGCGAGCTCACCGAGGAGGGCGCGGCGCAGGTCTTCTTCGCCGAATCGATGATGGGGCCGATCCCGATCGTCGGCGCGGTCGGGTTGCTGCAGTTCGACGTGATGGTGCATCGCCTCGAACATGAGTACGGGGCACCCTGCACACTGGAGAAGCTCCCCTTCCGCTATCCGCGGTGGGTCACCGGCCCCTCCGCCGCGATCGAACGGCTCGGCGAGGCGCAGGATCTCCAGCTCCTCTACGATGCCAAGCAGCACCCGGTGATCCTCTTTCGAGATGAGTGGCGGCTCCGCTGGGCGCTGGAGCGGACGGAGACCACCGGATTGGCCTTCCATGAGGCCGCCCCCTGACGAGGCCATGACGCGAGGGGCCTCCCGGCCGGGGAGGTGATGGGCCGGAGGGGCCGCGAGAGAACAATGCCCCCCGCAATCTCGTAGTTAACGAAGGAGCGGTCTCCTGCGTAGGTACTGATGCAGGATACCGCTCCATTCACTTTTCGACATCCGAGCTCGCTTGTGCGTTCGTTTCGATCGTTGCTTCGCTGGTCCCTCGCCCTCGTCCTGATCCTCGTCGCCGCTGGTGACCTCCGCGCCCAAGGGGGCGCCGACGTCATCCGAGGGCGTGTCACCAACCAGGGCGGGGAGGCCATCTCCGGCGCCATCGTCACCGTCACCTCGGTGAGCGGCAACGTCAGCCGGCAGGCGCGCACCGCGCGCAACGGCTCCTACACCGTGATCTTCCAGGGGGGGGATGGCGACTACTTCGTCCTCGTCCAGTCAATCGGCTACACCCCGCGCCGCTTCCAGGTGAAGCGCGTGGCCGATGAGGAGATCCTCATCGCCGATGCCAAGCTCTCCTATGCCGCACAGAACCTCGACACCGTGCAGATCGCGGGCGAGCGCAATCGCGTGAACCGCAACACCGGGACCGAGGACCTCTCCGGTACCGAGCGTGGCGTCTCCGCCTCCAACCTCGCCGCCGATCAGCAGGGCGATCTCGCCGCGATGGCTGCTTCGATCCCCGGCGTGCAGTTCCTCCCCGGCGCCGATGGCGATCCCTCCGGCTTCTCCGTCCTCGGCCTCACCTCGGATCAGAACGCGACCACGCTGAACGGGCTCAACACCGGCGCCTCGAACCTCCCGCGTGATGCGGCGATCTCGAGCTCCCTCGTCACCTCGCCGTATGACGTGTCGCGCGGTGGCTTCTCTGGCGGACAGTTCAACGTCCGCAGCCGTCCCGGCTCGAACTTCAAGGTGCGCTCGACGAGCCTCAATCTCGACGCCCCCGCCCTCCAGTGGACCGACCCCGCCGGTCGCGCGCTCAACCAGGAGTTCTCCAACGCCTCCTTCGGCGGCGCGATCAGCGGCCCGATCACCTTCGACAAGGCCTTCTATAACCTCGCCTATCAGGTCGGGCGTCGGTCCAACGATCTGCAGACCCTGCTCAACACGAGCCCCGTCGGGTTGCAGGCCGCCGGCGTCGCGCCGGACTCGGTCAATCGTCTCCTCTCCATCCTCTCGACCAACGGCATCCCCGCCACCGTCGCCGGGATCCCGAACCAGCGCGCCAACGATCAGCTCTCCGTCTTCGGGGCCCTCGACTGGGCGCCGCCGGGGTCGCTCACGGGGCAGGCGCTGAACGTCTCCTTCAACGGAAGCGTCTCCAAGCAGTCGCCGGCGAGCGGGCTCACCACCGCCACCCCCGCCAACTCCGGCGATCGCACCAACGCGAGCGGGGGCGTCCAGCTCCGCCACACGAACTTCTACGGGATCTTCCTCTCCGAGACGAACCTCGGGTTCAACGGCTCACGGAACGTCGCCGAGCCCTATCTCGTCCTCCCCAACGGCTCGGTCCTCATCAATTCGACCTTCGCCGACGGCACCAACGGGGTGAACGTCATCAACTTCGGCGGGAGCCCCTCGCTCAACAACACGCAATCCTCGACGGGATTCGCCTTCAACAACCAGCTCTCCTGGTTCAGCCTCGACAACAAGCACCGGCTCAAGATGACCACCGAGCTCCGGCGCGATGACTACACCGCCGAGCAGACGCAGAACATGTTCGGCACCTTCCGCTACAACTCGCTGGCCGAGTTCGAGACGGCGCGGCCGGCGTCGTTCACGCGCCTGCTCGGGCCGCAGACCCTGAGCGCGGGGCAGTGGGTCGCCGGCGCCTCCCTCGGGGACGCGTTCCGCATCAATCGCGACTTCCAGCTCCAGTACGGCGTGCGTGTCGACGCCAATCGTTTCAGCGATCTCCCGAATCGCAATGTCGTGGTCGAGGAGGCCTTCGGCGTGCGAAACGATCGCGTCCCCAATTTCGTCGGCGTCTCCCCGCGCGTCGGCTTCTCCTGGAGCTATGGGCAGGCCCCGCAGATCCCTGGCTTCGAGGGCGCCGTGCGCGGCCCGCGCGCTGTGGTCCGCGGCGGGGTCGGCGTCTTCCAGAACACCCCGCAGGTCCGCCTCACCCAGGGTGCGCTCAACAACACCGGGCTTGCGACGGGGATCCAGAACCTCTCCTGCGCCGGCGGCGCCGCCCCGATCCCCGATTGGGCCACCTTCGGGCTCGATCCCGCGAACATCCCCACCACCTGTGCGGACGGCTCGCTTGGGAGCGTCTTCTCCAACGCGCGCCCGAACGTCACCCTCTTCGCCGACGACTTCCGCCCGCAGCAGTCCATCCGCGGCAACATCCAGTGGAACGGCCCCGTCCTCGACAACCGCTTCACGGCGACCGCCGAGGTCACCTACTCGCGGAATCGGTTCCAGCAGAGCTTCATCGATCTCAACTTCAACGGGACCGAGCGCTTCGCCAACGCCGCGGAGGGGAATCGTCCCGTCTTCGTCGAGCCCACGAACATCGTCCCGCTCAACGGGGCGATCGCGCCGGGCGCGAACCGGATCTCCACGCAGTTCAATCGCGTCTCTCAGCAGCTCTCGGATCTCGAGGGGGAGAGCAAGCAGTTCACGCTCCGGGTGCAGCCGACCCGCTTCAGCACCGGGCTCACCTGGAGCGTCGCCTACGTCTACTCTGATGTGCGGGACCAGGTGCGTGGGTTCCAGAACACCGCAGGTGACCCGCGCGTCGTCGAGTGGGCCCAGGCGCAGTTCAATACGCCCCATCAGGTCAGCTACAACCTCGGCTACAACTTCTTCGATCTCGTGCGCGTCAACTGGTTCGGGAGCTTCCGCGCCGGGAATCCCTTCACCCCGCTCATCTCCGGTGACGTGAACGGCGACGGCTACTCCAACGATCGCGCCTTCATCTTCGATCAGGCGTCGGCGTACGATCCGGCGGTGGGCAGCGCGATGCAGGCGCTCTTGGCGAGCACGAGCCCCGAGGCGCGCCGCTGTCTGGAGGCCCAGGCTGGCCAGATCGCCGGGCGCAACAGCTGCCGCGGCCCCTGGATCCAGACCGCGAACCTCAGTCTCTCGATCAATCCGCTCAAGATCGGGCTCCCGCAGCGCGCCACCCTCTCGTTCAACGTGAGCAACCCGCTCGGCGCCGCCGACCTCCTGGTCCATGGCGAGGACGGGATCAAGGGGTGGGGCCAGGCGCGCATCCCCGATCCGACGCTGCTCTATGTGCGCGGCTTCGATCCGGTCACGCAGCGCTTCAAGTACGACGTGAACCAGCGGTTCGGCAACGTGAGCCCGCAGCTCTCCGCCATCCGCGCCCCGGTCGCGCTCACCGTGCAGCTCCGCTTCGACTTGGGACCCACGCGGGAGAAGCAGGTCCTCACGCAGACGTTGGATCGTGGGCGCTCACTCGAGGGGAACAAGGCCACCGTCGCCTCGCTTCGTGCGCAGTATGCCAATGCCGGGCTGCCGAACCCGATGGCGACGATCATCCGGCAGGCGGATACCCTCAGGCTCACCGGGCCGCAGGCCGATAGCCTCGCGACGATGAACCGCTGGTACCTCATCCGGTTGGATTCCATCTGGTCGCCGGTGATCAAGCGCTTCGCCGAGCTACCGGAGACCTACGACCGGCAGACCGCCTTCGAGGAGTACACGAAGGCGCGTCAGAGCTCGGTCGATCTCCTCCTCCGGCTCGAGCCGCGCATGAACGCCCTGCTCACCAAGGAGCAGAAGCGGAAACTTCCCCCCTTCATCGCGGTATACCTCGATAAGCGCTACCTGAACTCGATCCGCAACGGCACCGCGGGCACCGGGTTCGGTCTCCCGGCCGGCTTCGGTGTCGGCGGGATGGGTGGCGGTGGTGGGATGACCACGATCGAGATCCGTCGCTAAGACGTTCAGCCCTCAACCTTCAGCTCTCTCAATGACTCGCTCCACGCTGTTGATCGCCCTCGCCCTCTCGGCCAGCACCATCGCCGTTGAAGCGCAGAGCGCCAAGCTCCCCGAGCTCCGCCCCCTCACCAAGGTCCTCTCCCGGTCCACGGAGGACCTCGGCTCCATCGCCACGGCGGTCCCCCTGCCGGGCGGCCGCGTCCTCGTGAACGACATCCTGCAGCGGCGCGTCGTGATGTTCGACTCCTCGCTCACGCAGGTCACCGTCGTCGCCGATACCACGCCGTCCACCGGGAACGCCTACGGCGCCCGTGGCGGCGGCCTCATCGGCTTCCGTGGCGACTCCGCCCTCTTCATCGATCCCGTCTCCCTCTCGATGATGACGGTGAACGGCACTGGTGAGCTCACCACCGTGCGGGCCGTCCCGCGCGCGCAGGAGGTCAACGCCTTCACCGGTGCCCAAGGGCGCCCGGGTTTCGACAACAAGGGGCGGCTCGTCTATCGCGGCGTCCCGCGCCCGCGTTTCGGCGGCCCCAACGCGCGCCCCGCCGTCGGCAACTTCGTGATGCCCGAGCTCCCCGACTCGGCGCCGATCGTCCGCCTCGACATGAGCGCGCGTACCATCGACACCGCCTCGGCCGTCAAGTTCAATCGCCCCGATGTGAAGGTCTCGCAGGGGAACGATGGGCGCATCAGCATTCAGACGCGCACCAATCCCTTCCCGATGATCGACGAGTGGGCGCTGCTCAGCGACGGTACCATCGCCGTCGTCCGTGGGCACGACTTCCATATCGAGCGCATCCACCCCGATGGGCGCGTGACCTCGTCCCCCAAGCTCCCCTTCGAGTGGCAGCGCCTCGATGAGGATACCAAGGCGTACATCCTCGACAGCGCGCGCACCGCGCTCGAGAAGCAGCGCGAGGAGGCCCAGCGCCTCATCGCCACAAACGGGGCCGGCGCCTTCTTCTCCGGCGGTGGCGCCGAGATGATGATGGGTGGCGGCATGGGGGGGGGGATGGGCGGTGGCGCGATGATCGTGATGGGTGGCGGTCCGGGAGGTGGCGCCGGTGGCCCGCCGCAACGTGGTGGGCAGGGTGGCGGGCAGGGTGGGGGACAGGGCGGCCGCGGGGGGCAGGGTGGTGGTCCCGGCGGTCCTGGGGGCTTCCAGCTCCCCGCCGTCCAGCTCGTCGATCCCGCCGACATCCCCGACTATCGCCCCCCGTTCACCCCGAACGCCGCGATCGGTGACCTCGATGGGAACCTCTGGGTCCGCACCACCGCCGTCGCCGGCGACCTCGGCCCCATCTACTACGTCATCGACGCCAAGGACCAGATCATCGATCGCGTCCAGCTCCCCCCGGGCCGCATCCTCTCGGGCTTCGGCCCTGGCGGCACGCTCTACCTGGCCGTGCGCGATACGGCGGGGAAGACGTTCTTGGAGCGGGTGAGCCTGAAATAGGGCAGAGGTCAGGTGCCAGGTATCAGAGCGGGGCGCCGGTGAAGGGCAGGTATCAGATCTCAGGTCTCAGAGCGGGGCGCCGGCGATGCCGGCCGCCCCGCTTCTGACACCTGTCCCTTGCCACCTGGCGCTTACAGGTGTAACCCCAGGATCAGCGGAGCGTACCGTCTCCCCGGTGCATCCGCCGCGAACTCCGTCCGCCGCCATTCGACGAACGGTGTCACCGGGCCGAGGCGCACGCGGGCCTCGAGGAGCGCCGTCCACGCCGCCCCCTGATGATCGAGGCGTGACTCCAGAGCGGTCGGAGAACGATCGGTGACGATCAGTTGATACACCCCGACGCCACCCCCCACATACGGCTGCACCCGCCCGCGCAACGGGAAGATCACGCCATCGACGGCGACCCCGCCGAGCTGCATCTCCGCGTCGCCCCCGCGCTTGAACGCCGTCCCCGAGAACCGCACCTCGAGATGCTCGAGTGCCACGAGCTCGAAGGCGGCGAGGATCGCCACCCCGTTCCGGGAGATCGGCGCGACCCGACTCAGCGCCTCCGCGGGACCCACGCCGAGCGAGACCCGATGCCATCCGCTCGGCGGGGTCCACTGCGCCTCGGTGGTCGGGCCCCAGAGCAGAACGAGGGCCAGCGCCTTGAGCACGCGCACCCGGAGACCGGTCACGGCGTCCCCGTGCCATTCCCCAGGAAGATCGGGGACTTCCCGTCGGTGACGATGACTTTGGTGTTGGGATTCTTCGCCAACTCACGGAACGCCTCGATGCTCTGGAACGAGAGCACCAGCGGGGTCAGCCCCTCGGCGAGGATCCGCTGCGCGTCCCGGATCCCCTGCGCCTCGATCTTCCGACGATCCGCCTCCTGTCGCTCGCGATCGAGGACGAAGCGCATCTGCTCGGAACGCTGTTCGGCCTCGAGCTTCTCCTCTACCGCGCGCGCGAGGTCCGCCGGCAACCTGATGCTCTTGAGGAGCACGTTCTCGACCACGAGCCCACGGGGCGCCAAGGTCTGCATCATCTTCGTCCGGACCGCCGCTTCGATGGCGAGGCGGCTCCCCGAGTGCATGTCCTTCGCCATGAACTGCGCGGCGACGTCGGCCGAGGCCGAGCGGAAGACCGGGATCACCACATCCTCCTCGAAGTCGCGGCCCGCGGTCGTGAGGAGTTGCGGAACCGAATCGGGGACCACGCGATAGAGGATCGAGACCTCGGCCGCGACATTGAGCCCTTCTCGGGAGGGAAGCTCGAGACGCACCTCGCGATTCACCACGCGCCCGGGGACGCGCAGCACGCTGTTCACCCCCGGCACGATGAACTGCGGCCCAGGGCCCTGCGGCCCCGAGGTGATGCGGCCCAACGTGGTGCGGACGCCGATCTCGTCCTGACGGACGATGGCGCACCCGATGAGCGCCGGCAGGACGACGGCGAGGAGGAGGGTGGGGCGAGCGAGGCGTGAGGGGAGATGACGGGGGGAACGGGGAGCTGACATGGCGTCCTCAGGGTTCGCAGAGGCGAGCACTCCGCGGTGAGGCGACCCCCTCGGGGTGAGGCGACCGCGCCGCGAAGGTCTCGCCCAGTGTCATCCTCGGCACCCCCGGCTCCGTGCGCACTCGCTGCGCAGTCTTGACGAAGTCCGGATGCGGGACCGTGGCCCCGCCGAGCTACTCCCCTTCTAGGTGCCCTCGGGTACCCGAGTCGCCCCGTGAAGTTCCGGAGTCAGGTATCAGGCATCAGGTATCAGAGCGGGGCGCCGGCGAAGCCGGACGCCCCGCTTCTGACACCTGGCACCTGGTCCCTTGCGCTTTTCCGACCAAATCATTCGGCATCCCTTGCATCCCCTGAACCGCCACCGTAACATCCGTAAACGCCCCCTGAGAACCATTCTCAACTCGCCGATTCACCACCTCGGATGACCCTCCCCGTCGCCTCGAACGACCCCAGCTGCCACTGCCCACTGCTCGACACGAAGCAGGGCAGCGAGTCGACCGTCGTCGCGATCGCCTGCGGGGAGTCTGAGGCCTGTCGCCTCCGCGCCCTCGGCCTCTACGAAGGCGCCACCGTCTCCGTCATCGGCAAGCGCCACTGCCTCCTGGTCGACGTGAGCGGCACCCGCCTCGCCCTCGGCAGCGACCTCGCCACCGGCATCACCGTCCAGCCGCGGGCCGCCACCGCCCCCTGACGTGAACGCACCGGCAGCGCCGGCGTGCCTCGGCCTCGATCGGCCCCTGCGCGTCGCCATCATCGGCAATCCGAACACCGGCAAGACCACCCTCTTCAACGCGCTCACCGGACTCCGGCAGCGCGTCGGGAACTTCGCGGGGGTCACCGTCGAGCGCGTCGAGGGCGCCTTCACCCTCGGCGATGGGCGCCGCGTCACGATCCTCGACCTCCCCGGCTCGTATTCCCTCACCGCCGGCTCCCCCGACGAACAGATCGCCCTCGAGGTCCTCCTCAGGCGCGACCGCTCGCATTGGGATCCCGATGTCGTCCTCGTCGTCGTCGATGCGGTGCATCTGGATCGCAATCTCTTCCTCGCGAGTCAGGTCTGCGAGCTCGGTCTCCCCGTCGTCATCGCGCTCAATCAGATCGACGTCGCCGAGTCGCAGGGGATCGCCATCGATATCCCCGAGCTGATCCACGAGCTCGGCGTCCCGGTGATCCCCACCGTCGCCTCGCGCGGTGAGGGGCTCGATCCGCTGCGGAACGCGCTCTTCTCGGCCGCCGCACTCCCAGCTCCCACGCCGCGCTTCGCCATCGATGCGAGCGCCGAGACCTCGCTGGCGCGGCATAAGTGGATCGGCGAAGTCGTGTCCCGCACGGTCACGCGCCGCGCCCGCTCCCTCGACACGCCGAGCGATCGGGTCGATGCCATCGCGCTCCATCGCGTCGGAGGCCCGCTCCTCTTCCTCGTGATCATGGCCCTCGTCTTCCAGGCCGTGTTCAGCTGGGCGGCGCCGTTGCAGGACGCGATCGAATCCCTCGTCCTCGCCATCGGGAGTCGCGTGGGCGACGTCCTCCCCGAAGGCGATCTCCAGTCGCTGGTCGTCGATGGCGTCTTCGCCGGCGTCGGCTCCGTCTTGGTCTTCCTCCCGCAGATCGCGATCCTCTTCGGCTTCATCGGGATCTTGGAGCAGTCGGGATACATGGCGCGCGCCGCCTTCCTGATGGATGGCCTCATGCGCCGCGTCGGCCTCCACGGGAAGAGCTTCATCCCGATGCTCTCGGGCTACGCCTGCGCCGTGCCCGGGATCATGGCGACGCGCACCATCGAGGATCCCAAGGATCGACTCGCGACGATCATGGTCGTCCCGCTGATGAGCTGCTCGGCGCGCCTCCCGGTCTACACCCTCCTCATCGGGACCTTCATCCCTGCGCTCCCGCTCATCCCCGGGCTCGATCTCCAGGGGGCGACGATGCTCCTGATGTATCTCCTGGGGACCGTGACGGCGCTCGCGATCGCGGCGCTCTTCCGCAAGACGCTCCTCCGCGGCCCCGTGCGTCCGATGATCCTCGAGTTGCCCCCCTATCGCTGGCCCGCCCCCAAGTCGCTCATGGTCTCCGTCTGGCAGCGCTGTCAGGTCTTCCTGCGTCGCGCCGGCACGGTGATCCTCTCGCTCAGCATCCTCCTCTGGGCCCTCGCCACCTACCCGCGCGCCGCGCAGGATCCCACGCGTACCGCCGAGCAGCAGCAGGAGGCGCAGCTCGCGCACTCCGTGCTCGGCCGCTTCGGCCAGGCGATCGAACCCGCCGTCGCCCCGCTCGGCTACGACTGGAAGATCGGCGTCTCGATCGTCGCGAGCTTCGCCGCGCGCGAGGTCTTCGTCTCGACCATGGGGACCATCTACGGCGTCGGCGGGGAGGATGACGCCGCGCTCGCCGATCGCCTGCGCGCCGAGACCGATGCCTCGGGTGCCCCGGTCTACACCCCGCTCATCGCGGTGGGGCTGATGGTCTTCTACGTGTACGCCCTGATGTGCATGAGCACCATCGCCGTCACCGTGCGGGAGGCGGGGGGCGGCCGCATCGGGTGGCGTTGGGCGACGATCCAGTTCGTCTACATGCTCGCGCTGGCCTATGGTGCCGCGTGGTTGGTGCTGGTGATCGGTCGCGCGCTGGGATTCAGCTGATGCGCCTCGATACGGTGATCACCCTCGCGATCGTCGCCGTCGCCCTGGGGACGGTGATCCGCCGCCTCGTCAAGCAGATGCGCGCCGCGCGCACCTCGCCTGCCGGTGGACCGGGGTGCGGCAACTGCGGAGACGGCTGAGTATCAAACGGCCCTGAGGCCGCCGCGGCATCACCCCGCGACGAGCTCCGCGATCGCGATCTCCCGCGCCCCCTTCCGCACCAAGACCCACCGTCCACGCACCGCCTCGCTCGCAGGGATCTCCTGCGCCTCGGCGCCTACCTTCGCGCCATTCACCGCCACCGCGCCCTGCTGGATCAGCTTCCGCGCCGCGGTCCTGCTCAACCCGAACCCCTGCTCGAGGAGGGCCACCAGGTCGATCGTCCCCTCGGGGGCCGTCACCCGCACCGAGGGCATCTCCGCCGCGAGCATCGCGAACACCTCGTCCGAGAGCGCGTGCGCATCGGCCTTCTTGTCGAACACCGTCTGCGACACCTGCGCCGCCGGCGCCGTCGCCGCGGCCCCGTGGATCAACGTCGTCACCTCGGCGGCGAGCCGACGCTGCGCCGTGCGCAGGTGCGGCGCTACGGCATGCTCGGCTTCGATCCCCTCGATCGTCGCGCGATCGAGCAGGGTGAAGGTCCGGAGCAACCGCCCGACGTCGGCGTCCTCGGTGTTGATCCAGAACTGGTAGAACTGGTACGGGCTCGTCCGCGCGGCATCGAGCCAGATGGCGCCGGCCTCCGTCTTCCCGAACTTCTTCCCCGCGGCATCGGTCAACAGCGGGAAGGTCAGGCCATGCGCCTCCCCGCGTGCCGCCTTGCGGATCAGCTCGGTGCCGGCGGTGATGTTCCCCCACTGGTCGCTCCCGCCGAGCTGGAGCGACACGCCATCGTGCTGGTAGAGATGCAGGAAGTCGTGCGCCTGTAGCAGCATGTAGGTGAACTCGGTGAAGGAGATCCCTGTCGCCATCCGCGACTGGACCGAGTCCTTCTGGAGCATGAGGTTCACGGTGAAGTGCTTCCCCGTGTCGCGGAGGAAGGGGATCAACCCCTGCGCGCCGAGCCAGTGCGTGTTGTCGCGGAAGTGGATTCGCGCCCCCGCACTCTCCCCCAGCGCCTGCGTTACCACGCGGCGGATCTGCCCCTCGATCGCCCGCGCGTTCGCCGTGATCTCCTCCGCGGCGCGGAGGGGGCGCTCCTCGCTCTTCCCGCTCGGGTCGCCGATCATCGCCGTCCCCCCGCCGATCAGCGCGACCCCCTCATGCCCCGCGCGCACCAGGCGCACCAGCCCGAGGATCGAGACGAGGTTCCCCACGTGGAGGGAGTCAGCGGTCGGGTCGAACCCGCAGTACCCATGCACCCGCCCCTTCGCGAGGGCCGCGGCGCACCCCTCGGTCTGCTGGAAGAGCAATCCACGCCACTCGAGCTCCTCGAGCAGCGCCAGCGATCCGGGCATCGGGGTCACGGCCATGCGAGGAAGCTACGTGCGTTGCCCCTCTCTTGGGAGCGCCCTAGCTTCCCTCCATCGCGATGCGCCGTCTCCTCCTCATCCTCGCCCTGGGGCTCGCCGGGCTCGGCCTCCTCGGCGCGATCGTCGGGGGGGTCTATTGGACCTGGTTCCTCTGCGCTGACGACGCCTGTCCCTCCGTCGCCCAGTTCGACGAGTTCCGGCCCGCCCAACCCGCCCGCCTCTACACCGCCGATGGCCGCTTCCTCACCGAGGTCGGGCTCGAGCGCCGCTCGGTCGTCCCCCTCACCGAGATCCCGGCGCATGTGGTGCAGGCCTTCATCGCCACCGAGGACAAGCGCTTCTATCGGCACGGGGGGATCGACTATCCCCGGATCGTCGGGGCCATCTGGGCCAATGTGAAGGCGCGTGGCTTCGCCGAGGGGTTCTCGACCATCACCATGCAGCTCGCGCGCAACGTCTTCCCCGAGCGCCTCTCGCGTGAGAAGACCGTCCTGCGCAAGCTCCGCGAGGCCAAGGTCGCACGCGCGCTCGAGCAGCGCTTCCCCAAGCAGCGGATCCTCGAGCTCTATCTCAACCAGATCGCCTTCGGCTCCGGCGCCTATGGCGTGGAGGCGGCCGCGCAGCGCTACTTCGGGCGCTCGGTGAAGGAGCTGAATGTGGCCGAGGCGGCGATGCTCGCCGCACTCCCCAAGGCGCCATCGCGATATAACCCGCGACGCTTCCCCGATCGCGCCATCCAGCGACGCAACGCGGTGCTCGAGCTGATGCGGCGGCAGGACCTCCTCTCCGACGCTGACGCCTCCGTCGCCAAGGCCTACCCCCTCCGGCTCGCCCGTGCCTCGCGGAGCTCCGGCGACGTGGCGCCCTACTTCGTCGAGTGGGTGCGGCGCGAGCTCACGCAGCGCTTCGGGCGGCGCACCTACGAGCAGGGGCTCCGGGTGATCACCACGCTCGATCTCGAACTGCAGGGCGCCGCCGAACGCGCCTTGGAGCGCCAGCTCCGCGCGATCGAGGCGGGGACCTTCGGGCGCTTCCCGCACCCCAGTTACGAGCAGTACCTCGCGCGCGCGGCCATCGGCGAGGCGGAGACCGATCGCGCCGACTCGCCCTATCTGCAGGGGGCGTTCGTGGCCCTGGATCCTCGCACCGGCGGCGTGCGCGCCCTCGTCGGCGGCCGCGACTTCGACGACTCCAAGTTCGATCGCGCCACGAGCGCGCTCCGTCAGCCGGGCTCCACCTTCAAGCCGATCGTCTACGCCACCGCGGTGCAGGCCGGCCGCGGCCCCGACTACATGCTCGACGATGCCCCCATCGAGGTCCCGCAGCTCGATGGGTCGATGTGGTCCCCCAAGAACTTCGACAACACGTACGAAGGGCCGATGTCGATGCGACAGGCCCTCGCCGTCTCGCGCAACGTCCCCGCCGTCCGCCTCGCGATGGAGCTCGGGGAAGGCGCGGTCGTCGACATGGCCCAGCGCTTCGGGATCACCACTCCCGTCCCCCCCTATCCCTCCATCGCCCTCGGCTCCGCCGACGTCTATCCCCTGGAGATGATCTCATCGTACAGCGTCTTCGCGAATCTCGGGTGGCGCGTGCCGCCGACGCCGATCCTGCGCGTCGAGACCCTCGATGGGCGACGCCTCTACGAGACGGCCCCTGAGCGCGTCCAGGTCCTCTCGCGCGAGGCGGCGGGGGTGATGGTCGACCTCCTCAAGGGCGTCGTGAACGCCGGCTCCGGCACCGCGGTGCGGCGCGGGGGCTTCACCTCTCCGACGGCAGGGAAGACGGGGACCACCAACGAGTACTCCGACGTCTGGTTCATCGGCTTCACCACCGATCTCGTCGCCGGCGTCTGGATGGGGTTCGATCAACCCAAGCGGATCAAGGACAACGCGCAGGGGGGGACCCTCGCCGCCCCCGCCTGGACCGCCTTCATGCGCGAGGTCTATGCGCGCAAGCCGGCCCCGCGCGATTGGCCGGGGGCGAGCCCCCTCACCGACTCGATCCCCCCGAGCTGACCCGCTGGCGAGCCCCCACGCCGCGCCGTTAGACTTTCGGGAACCCCGGAGGCTCGAGTGACGGCAGGGTGTCTCGCCCTCAATGCGTCGTACGAACCCCTCACGATGGTCCCGCTCAAGCGGGCCCTCCGCCTCGTCATCGACGGCAAAGCCGAGATCGTCGAGGCCGATGCCGACCGCGCGGTCCGCGCCGAACGTGTCGCCGTCCCGCGCCCCCTCGTCATCCGGCTGCGGAAATTCGTCCATGTGCCGCGCCGCTTCCGCCGGCAGGTGACCAACACCTTCCTCTTCGCGCGCGACGGCTACCGATGCATGTACTGCGGGCGTACGCAGTACGAGCTACGCCCCCGCGAGGCCCTCACCCGCGACCATGTAATCCCCATCTCGCGCGGCGGCCTCAACATCTGGACCAACGTCGTCACCGCCTGCTCCCCCTGCAACACGCGCAAATCCAACCACCTCCTCGCGGAGTGTGGGATGCATCTCCTACAGGAGCCCACCGAGCCGCACTTCGTGCACCTCGCTTGGGCGGTGCGGCGCCTGACGCCGACACAGGCCCGCTACATCAAGCTCTTCTACGGCGAAGGGGTCGTGCGCGAGTTGGCGCGGAACCCGGCGCTGCGCGCCTCGTAGCTCCGGCGTTCCCCGCCGAGCAAGCGCGTCGCCACCGTCCGGATCCCGCGCGTGAGTGCGGTCCCCGGGTTCCGTTCGCCGCGCACCGCGGGCTGCAGCTCCCCACGCAGCCATCGGTTCACCTCATCGAGGTCCGTGACCGAGAGCGCCGCCACATCCACGCGGGCCAGATAGTAGCGCCGGCGACCATCGCGCCCCGGTTGGATCGGCGCCCGCACGGGACGCGCCACCGTCGCGTCGGCCTCCTCGAGCCGCGCGAAGGCGCCGAGCGAGAGGGGACGTCCCCCCACGAACTGCAGCACCTCGTAGCGATCGTCGGCGCCACGCGGCCGCACCACCACCTCCCACTCCACCACGCGCTGCAGCTCATTCACGAGGCGCCCCTCGGCCCAGAGCTCCACGCGAAAGCGGAGGCGGGCAGGGAAGCCGCTCCGCACGAGCTCGCTCAGATAGCGGTCCCCGAGGATCCCACGCGCGGAGACGAGCGGCCCTTCCTCGGCGAGACGTGCGGGAGGCGGCAACTGGATCTCGATCGCCTGCGCCTGCACCACACGCGCGCTCCCCGCGAGGAGGAGCGCGATCCGCGCGAGGCGTGAGGCCCAGCCGATCCCGCGCACCCTTAGAAGCGACGTCCCACGCGGAGCAGGAGGTTCATCGGCTCGTCACCCGACGAGACCGCCTTCGCGGCGTAGAGCCCGAACGACCCGAAGTCGATCCCCGCGCCGAGGGTGGTGCGGAAGGACGAGATCGGCGGGAGCCAGGATCCCGCGTAGGTGGCGGCGTTCGTCGCGGGAGAGAGCCAGGGGACGTCGACCGAGCGGTTCCACCCGCGCCCGGCATCGGCGAAGAGCACCCAACTCGGCCGATCGTTCACTCCGATCTGCCAGTCATCGCCCGCGAACTTCCAATCGAACCCGATCGGCTGCCGGAGCTCCACCTGCGCCAACGCCATTCGCTCGCACATCGCCGGCCGGCCGAACCAGTCATCGGCCACGCCCCCGCAGGTGAAGACATCGGCCTCACCGGTCGGCACGCGCCGGAAGTCATACCCCTCGACCGCCCCCGGCCCCCCGATCGAGAGCCGCCGCTGCATCGGGAGGGCGTCGCCGCCGATCCACCCGCCGGCCACGAGCCGCACCGAGAACTCCGTCCCCGGCGAGAGGCGCGTGCGACGCCGCGCGTCGAGGAAGGCGCGCTGGTAGCGCGTCGGCACCGGTTGGGGCGCGACCAATGAAAGCAGGGCCGCGCCATCCTGCAACGCGATGGTCGGCCAGGGGGGGGGCGGGGCGATCAGGTCCCCACGTCCCGACTCGATCTCCCCCTGCACATACCACCCCCCGAGCCAGGGCGACTTCACCCGCTCACGCGTGTCGATGCGAAGTCGCAGCGTCGTGAGATCCATGACCCCGGTATGCACGAAGGGATTCGGCCGCCAGGACTCGCGCGCGCGATTCACGGTGATCGGGTCGCGTGCCTGCACGTTGCCCCAGCGCTCGCTCCCCACGAGTAGATCGAGGGCGACCGCCTCGCCGATCCGTCCCCCGATCGACCCCGCCATCCCATGCCGCCCGTAGTAGTCGCGCAGATCACGATGGGCCACGAAGGTCCCGAGCCCATTCTCTTGATCGCTCACCTGCCACGCTTCCACCGGCGCGATCAGATCGAAGGCCTGCACCCCGAGGGTGAGCCCCGCATCGCGGCCGAGTCGCACCGCGAGGCGCGCATCATGACCGAGTGACCCGCGATCCCATTGCACCGGTCCCGCCGTGCGCACCACGCCGAAGGCGTCAAGGTCCACGCGCCCCCAGCTCGTCGTGCGCCGCAGCCGCGGTCCCACCGCGATCGGGAGCCCCTCGACCCGGTTGTATCCCCCGGCGGAGAAATGGAAGAGGTCGGTGAATGAGCCTGCCGGCGTCTGGCTCCGCTCGCGCATCCGCTTGGGGCGCCAGTCGCTCCACCGCCCCTCGTCGGGGACGAGGCGGCCCTCCTCGATCTCGTACCGCACCACCTCGGACTGTGCACGGATCTCCCCGCGCACTGCGGCGCCCTCCGCCCGGGTGAGCGTTCCGCCGAGGATCAGGAGATCCCCCCCGATCACGGCGGTCGGCGCGAGCTGCACATTCGCGTTGATCGCGACGAGGGTCCCGGTGATCTCGCCGGCGAGCTCCACGGGGCCGATCAACACCGCGACGTCCCCACTGATTCGCGCCCCCGCCTCGAGGCGGTACGCTCCCGTCGCGCGGGTGGTCGAACTGGCGTTGTAGAGGTTGACCGCGGTCCAGAGCGTGCCGCCCGGCCGGTCCTGCGCCGCGAGGGGCGCCACGCAGAGGAGAAGGAACGAGAGAAGTCGACCCACAGCGTGCATTACGCCTCCGCGATGCCTAGCCGCTTCATGCGGCGGTAGAGGTTCGGACGATCGGTCTGCAATCGGCGCGCCGCCTCCGCCACGACCCCGTTCGAGGCGGAGAGGGCCCGCACGATCAGTACCCTCTCATACGCGTCGAGTGCCTCGCTGAGTTTCACGTCGAGCCCCTCGCGGTTTGGTAACTCCGCCGGGAGCACCATCCCTTCCCCCCGTGTCGCCCCCACGCTGATCGGCAGCACCCCGCGTACCTCGGCTTCCCCCACGGGCTGCCCCGCATGCAGGATGCTCAGCCGCTCGATGATGTTCGCGAGCTCGCGCACATTCCCGGGCCATCCATGGCGGGCCAACGCCGCGATCCCATCGGCCGCCCACTGCGGCGCCGGCTGCCCCGACCGGCGGCGGAGCTGCGTCGCGAAGTGCGCCACCAGGGCGGGGATGTCCCCGGGATGCTCGCGCAGGGGCGGCACATGGATCGGGATCACGTTCAGGCGGAAGTAGAGATCCTCACGGAACCGGCCCTCGCGCACCTCCTGCACGAGGTCGCGGTTCGTCGCCGCGAGCACCCGCACATCCACGCGGATCGTGCGCCCCCCACCCACGCGCTCGATCTCCCGGGCCTCGATCGCACGCAAGAGTTTGGCCTGCGCCTCGAGCGAGAGCTCGCCGACCTCATCGAGGAGCAAGGTCCCCGTGTGGGCGAGCTCGAACCGCCCGATCCGACGCTCCGTCGCCCCGGTGAACGCCCCGCGCTCATGCCCGAACATCTCGCTCTCCACGAGATCGCGCGGGATCGCCGCGCAGTTCACCCGCACGAAGGGCTTGTCGCGCCGCCCACTCTGCGCATGGATCGCCGCCGCCACGAGCTCCTTGCCGGTGCCCGACTCCCCGGTGATCAACACCCGCGCATCGGTCGGTGCCACGCGCGCGATCTGTTCGCGCACCCGCTGCATCGCCGAGCTCTCGCCGATGAGATCCCCGCCGAGCCCCGCCTCCAACCGCAGGGCCGACCGCTCCCGCCGCGCCTGACGCAGTTCGAGCGCGTGCGTCAGGGCCAGGAGCAGCCCCTCGGGGCTGAGCGGCTTCTCGAGGAAGTTCACCGCGCCGAGCTTCGCCGCCTGGACCGCATCGGCGAGCCCCGCGCGCCCCGACATCATGATCACCGGGAGATCGGGGAAGTGCGCGCGGAGCTTCTCGAGGAGCTCGAGCCCATCGGTCGCCCCCGGCATCATGAGGTCGAGGAGCGCGAGATCGGGCTCCACCTCGAGCGCGAGCTTCAATCCGCTCGCGACGTCCTTCGCCTCGTGGACCTCGTACGACTCCGCATCCAAGAGCGCCCCCACCATCCGGCGGAGGTTCGGTTCGTCATCGACGAGCAGGATCGAAGGCATCCCCTAGCGCTCTCGCGGCGCAGGGGCATCAGCCCCGCGAGGCGGCGCGGCATCCGCGCGCGGGAACCAGAGGCGGATCTCCGTCCCCACCCCCGGCACGCTGCTCGCCTCGACCCGCCCCCCATGCGCGAGCATCGTCTGCTTCACGATCGCCAACCCCAGGCCGGTCCCTCCCGTCTTCGAGGTGACGTAGGGGTCGAAGATCCGTGGGAGCGCCTCCGCACTCACCCCGCACCCGGTATCGCGCACCGCGAGCAGCGGGACCCCGTCCACGAGCCCCGCTCGAACGAGGATCCGTCCCTCACGGGACGCCTCGCACGCCCGCACCGCATCGATCGCATTCAGCAGGAGATTCGTGAGCGCCCGGTGCAGCGCATCGTGCCGCCCCGGCACCACCAGCTCCGCATCGGTCTCGACCTCCAGGGCGATCTCGCTCGGGACCGTCATCGGTGCGGTCGTCCGCACGAGCGCGGCGAGATCCACCGGGGCGATCGGCCCCTCGGGCAACCGCCCGAACTGCGCGAAACTCCTCGCCATCGCGTCGAGCCGCGCCGATTCCACGTCGAGGACCTCCAACGCCTCCCGCTCCTTCGCCGTCAGCGTGGTCGCCTGATGCAGGCTCGCGATCGCGAAGCGGATCGGGGTGAGCGGGTTCTTAATCTCGTGGGCCACCTGACGCGCCGACTCGCGGAACGCCGCGAGGCGCTCCGCCTCGATCGCCGCCGCGCGCCCCGCCTCGATCTCCTGCGCCATGCGACGCATCTCATCCCGCAGCACCCCGAACTCCGACGCCCCGCGCCCCTCCTCTTCGCCCGGCGCGGGGAGCGGTTCGCCCTGCGCGACCTTGGTCGTCCAGCGCACCAGCTCATCCACCGGGCGCGAGAGCTGCCGACTCAGATGCCCTGCGATCCGTGACGCGATCCCCGTCAGCACCAGCAGCAGGACGAGCCCCACGATCACCACCGCGGAGATCGATCGCTGCGCGAGGAACCCGACGCGCCGCGCCTGCACCCGGGATTCGGCGAGCAGCGCCTCATGGGCCGCGAGCGCCGAATCGGCGGCCGCCGACCCCGGGCGCGTGCGCGCGAGGGTGATCGCCGAATCCCCACTCGCCACCACCTGCTCCCACGCCCCCACCCCACCGACGAGCGGCAGCAATCGCGCCGCCATCCCGCTCCAGGCCGCGGTCAGCACGATCGACGGCACCAGCGCCAGGAGCGCCAGGAGCACGAAGAGTCGGGTCCGGAAGCGGGGGAGTCTCACCCCTCCAAGTCTACGGAAGTCGCTGCCCCACTGCCATTTGCGCCCCTCGGTCGGTTACCTTTCCTCGTGCAGGACGCGCGGTGGGTCTGTGCCAGCGGCGTCTTCCGGTACCCACGGGTCCGGACGAGTGGCTGACGAGATCACGGTGTCGCCCTGCGAGAGCCCCCATGCGTGCAGCGCCCAGACGGGTGCGGCGTGGGGTGCGACTTCATCGGCGCACCGCGCCAGGAACAGCATGCCACCACGTTCGTCCCATCCGTCGGCGCGCCCCGTGCGCCCGGCGGTCGCCCCCATCCATCGGGGGCCCCAGGCCGAGACCGCGGGTCACCCCCACGCGCCGAACGCCGCCCTCCTCATCGACTTCGACAACGTCACGATGGGGATCCGCTCCGATCTGCAGACGGAGCTTCGCAATCTCCTCAGCAGCGCCATCATCTCCGGCAAGGTCGCCGTCCAGCGCGCCTACGCCGACTGGCGCCGCTACCCGCAATACATCGTCCCGCTCAGCGAATCGTCGATCGATCTCATCTTCGCGCCCGCCTACGGGTCGTCCAAGAAGAACGCGACCGATATCCGCCTCGCGGTCGACGCCATCGAGCTCGTCTTCACCCGTCCGGAGATCGGGACCTACATCCTCCTCTCCGGCGACTCCGACTTCTCCTCGCTCGTCCTGAAGCTCAAGGAGTACGGCAAGTACGTGATCGGCGTCGGGATCCGCGAGAGCTCGAGCGATCTCCTCGTCCAGAACTGCGACGAGTACTACTCGTACAACGCGCTCGCCGGTCTCATGAAGGCGGGGGACGAGCCCGCCACCAAGAAGTGGGACCCCTGGGAGCTCGTGACCGAGGCCATCGGTCGCATGCAGCGCAACGGCGACGTGATGCGCTCCGATCGCCTGAAGCAGGTCATGGTCGAGATCGATCCCTCGTTCGACGAGAAGGATCTCGGCATGTCCAAGTTCTCGCGCTTCTGCCTCGAGGCGGCGAGCAAGGGCCGTCTCCAGGTCACCAAGCTCGAGAACGGGCAGCTCGAGGTCGGGCCCGCGCCGGGCGGGGCCCCCGCGTCGGCCGAGCCGACCGGCGAGCGTCCCCCGCGCGCCGAGGGTGAGCGTGAGGGGCGGGGCCGCCGTGGCCGTCGGGGCCGCGGTGGGCGTGGCCGTGGAGGGGATCGCGAGGAGCGGGCGGGTGGCGAAGGGGCCGAGTCGTCCACGGCGACCGCAGCTGCCGAGCCCGCCGCGCGTCCCGCGTCGTCGCGCCCCCCGCGGGGTGGTACCCCGGCCGTCGATCTCGCCATCGGCAGCGAGGGGATCCGTCTCACTCGCGACGAGGCGTTCGACATCGTCCGCCAGGCGATCCACGCCGTCGGCTCCGAGGATGCACCCGTCGGGGCGGAGCTCGTCCGTGCCAAGGCGCGTGAGCTCCTAGGCCGCGACTCGGAGTCCCTCGCCCCGCGGTTCTTCGAGCGAATCCTCAAGGACGCGCACGACGCGGGGATCGTCGATCTCCGCAAGCGTGGCGATTCCTTCGAGGTCATGATCGGGAGTGGGGTGGCGAGCATCGCCGATCAGCTCGCGGTCGCCGAGGCCGCGGCGACACCGAAGCCCGTCGCCTCCGCGCCGGCGCCGCGCGGGATGGGGGTCCGGTCCGCCCCGGGCCGTGGTGGGCGTCCCGCCGCCAAGCCGGCGTTGCCGGCCAACCTCCTCCTCGGTCTCGTCGAGGAGCCGGTGATCGAGGCCCCGAAGGCCGTGGCGGCGAAGGCCGCCCCTGCCAAGGCCGCCGCCAAGAAGTCCGCGGCGAAGAAGGCTCCCGCCAAGAAGGCCGCCGCTAAGAAGGCGCCGGCCAAGAAGGGGGCGAAGAAGGCGTAAGTCGGTCTGCCGATCTGAGACGGGGCGCCGCGGATCACTCCGTGGCGCCCCGTTTATCTTTCGGTCTTCACCCTTGCCCCCACCCGCGTGCGCGCTCTCGTCAAAGCCTCTGCCGCCCCCGGTTTCGTCCTCAAGGATGTCCCCGTCCCCTCCTATCGGGAGGACGAGGTCCTGATCCGCGTCCGTGCCGCCGGCGTCTGCGGGACCGACGTCCATATCCATACCTGGGACGCCTGGGCGCAGGGACGCTGCAAGCCCCCCTTCACGGTGGGCCATGAATTCGCCGGCGTCGTCGAGCAGGTCGGCTCCCTCGTCACCAACGTGAAGGTCGGCGACCGCGTCACCGCCGAAGGCCACATCGTCTGCGGGACCTGCCACCTCTGCCGCACCGGCAACGCCCACGTCTGCCCGAACACCAAGATCATCGGCGTCGACCGCGACGGCTGCTTCGCCGACTACATCGCCATGCCCGCCAGCAACGTCTGGCACCTCGATGATGACATCGGCTTCGATGTCGGTGGGATCCATGACCCCATGGGGAACGCCTTCCACACCGCGCTCCACGGCACCGAACTCCCCGGCGCCACCGTGCTCGTCACCGGGTGCGGCCCCATCGGGATCTTCGCCGTCGGGATCGCCAAGGCCGCCGGCGCCTCGCATATCGTCGCGAGCGATGTGAACCCCACGCGCCTCGCCCTCGCCACGAAGATGGGCGCGCACAGCGCCGTCACCCCCGACAAGGCCGCCGAGGCGGTTCGCGCCGCCACCAACGGACTCGGCGTCGACGTCGTCCTCGAGATGAGCGGCGTCCCCGCCGCCATCCATCAGGCCTTCGCCTTGGTCCGCGTCGGCGGTCGCGTGCAGATGCTCGGGATCCCCGCCAAGCCGATGGAGGTCGACTTCGCCGCCGAGGTGATCTTCAAGGGGATCACCGTCTACGGGGTGGTTGGTCGCCGCATGTACGACACCTGGATCGCGATGCAGCAGTTCTTGCGCGCGGGGCAGTTCGATCCGCGTCCGGTGATCACGCATCGATTCCCCTTGGAAGCGCACGCCGAGGCGATCGCGGCCATTCAGTCGGGCGAGGCCGGCAAGGTCGTCTTTGAGGTGTCAGGTGAGAGGTAGCAGGGCACGGGAACAGCGAACCACGACGATCGCATGAACACCACTTTCGTACACGATCTCCAGACGGGTCTCGACGCCCTCAAGGCCGCCGGCACCTACAAGAAGCTCAATCATCTCGACTCGCCCCAGTCGGCGCGGGTCCAGATGGAAGGGCGCGGTGAGGTCCTCATCCTCTCCTCCAACAACTACCTCGGCCTCTGCGACGAGCCCGCGGTCGTGCAGGCGGGGATCGACGGCCTCAAGCAGTTCGGCGCCGGCACCGGGAGCGTCCGCTTCATCTGCGGCACCTTCACCGTGCATCGTGAGCTCGAGACCGCCATCGCCCGCTTCGTCGGGACCGAGGCGTCGATGAGCTTCGTCTCCGCCTGGAACGCCAACGAAGGGCTCACCGCCTCGATCGTCGAGGCCGGCGACTTCGTCATCTCCGACGCGCTCAACCACGCCTCGATCATCGACTCCATCCGTTTGGCGAAGGCGATCACCAAGTGCACCACCGCCGTCTACGCACATAGCGACCTCGATGACCTCGTCGCCAAGCTCAAGGCCAACGCCAGCGCGCGCCGCCGCATCATCTGGACCGATGGCGTCTTCTCCATGGAGGGGAGCGTCGCCAAGCTCCCGCAGCTCCTCCAGATCGCGAAGGATCACGACGCCATCCTCGTGATGGATGACTCCCACGCCACCGGCGTCCTCGGCGAGACCGGGCGTGGCACGGCGGAGCACTTCGGTGTCCTCGGTGAGGTCGACGTCATCACCTCCACCTTGGGCAAGGCGCTCGGCGGCGCCGCCGGTGGCTTCGTTGCGGGGCCGGCTGCGCTCTGCGACACCCTGACCCAGCGCTCCCGTCCGCAGCTCTTCTCCAACGCCCTCCCGCCGACCGTCGCGGCAAGCGCCCTCGCGAGCATCGAGTACATCGAGCAGCACCCCGAGCGGGTGCGCACCCTCCGCGAGAACGCCCAGTGGTTCCGGGAGGCGATCACCGAGGCGGGGTTCAGCCCCCTTCCCGGGGAGACCCCGATCGTCCCGATCATCATCGGCGAGACCGCCGATGCGATCCGGATGAGCGAGCTCCTCCTGGATGAGGGGATCTTCGTCACCGGCTTCGGCTTCCCCGTGGTCCCGCAGGGCACGGCGCGGCTCCGGTGTCAGATCTCCGCGGCGCACACCCGCGAGGATCTCGCGTTCGCGGTGGAAGCCATCAAGCGTATCGGGGTGAAGACCGGGGTGATTCGCTAGCGCGTCACATGGTCGGGGCGAGTGCCGCGATCCGCACCGCGCACACCTTGAACTCCGGGATCCCCGATGGCCCGTCCAACGCTGGGTTCGTGAGCAGGTTCGCCGCCGCCTCCCGGTAGTGCATCGGCAGGAAGACCTGCCCGCGCGCCACGCGCCCCGAGCAGCGCACATGCACTCGCACGGTGTTGCGGCGCGAGGTCACCTCCACCTCGTCCCCGTCGGATACCCCCAATGCCGCCGCATCGGCGGGGTTAAGCTCCAACGTCGGCGTGCTCTCCCGGGCATCCAGCGCCGAGCTCCGCCGCGTCATCGTCCCCGTGTGCCAGTGGTACATCTGCCGACCCGTATTCAAGAAGAACGGGTACTCGGCGTCCGGGAGCTCCGCCGGCGGGAGATAGGACACCGGATGGAACCGCGCCCGCCCATCCGCCGTCGGGAAGTGGTCGCCAAAGAGGAACGGTGTCCCCTCATGCATCGCGTCGGGCACCGGATACTGTAGCCCCCCGACCCGCTCGGCCAGCCGCGCATGGCTCACCCCACGCCAACTCGGCGTCACCTGCGCGATCTCCTCGAACACCTCCGCCGCCGTCGCATACGGCGTCGGCACCCCGATCCGCCGCGAGAGCTCGAGCACGATCTCCAGATCCGCCCGCGCCTCCCCCGGCGGCTCCACCGCCTTCCGCGAGAGCTGGATCCGGCGCTCGGTGTTCACGAAGGTCCCATCCTTCTCGGCGAAGCTCGACCCCGGGAGCACCACGTCGGCCGACCGCGCGGACTCGGTGAGGAAGAGATCCTGCACCGCCAGGAATTCGAGTCCCAGGAACCAGGCCTCGGCATGCGCCACATCAGGATCGGAGATGATCGGGTTCTCTCCCATGATGTAGAGCCCGCGCACCGGGGAGTCCTGCCCCACGATCTCCGTCACCTTCCGCCCGACCTTGGGGTCGAGCCGCTCCACCGGCACCCCCCACGCCGCCGCCATCTCCGCGCGCACCGACGGATCGTCCACCCGCCGGTAATCGGTGAACGCGAAGGGGATCGCCCCCATATCGCTCGACCCCTGCACATTGTTCTGCCCGCGGATCGGGATCATCGGCGCCCCCCACCGCCCGATCATCCCACAAGCGAGCATCAGGTTGAGGAGCGAGGTGACGATATCGGTCCCCGTATGGTGCTGCGTGAGCCCCATCGCCCAGAGCGTCGCCGAGCGCGGCCCGCGCGCATAGCACTCGGCGGCGCGGCGGATCAGGTCGGCCGGGATCCCCGTGATCTGCGCCGCGAGCTCCGGGGTGTAGGGGCGCACCGCCTCGCGGACCGCGTCGAAGTCATGGGTCCGCGCCGCGATGAACTCACGGTTCTCGAGCCCTTCGGCGAGCACATGGTGCAGCATCGCGTTGAGGAGGGCGACATCGGTCCCGGGGACCATCTGCAGGTGGATGTCGGCGCGAGCCGCGAGCTCGATCCGCCGCGGGTCGGCGACGATGAGTTTCGCCCCGCGCTTCAGGGCCCGCTTGATCGCCGCCCCGAAGACCGGGTGACTCTCCGTGGTGTTCGCCCCGAGGAGGAAGATCACCTCGGACTCCTCCTCCACCTCGCGCATCGACCCCGAGGCCGCGCTGGTGGCGAGGGCGCGCTGCATCGCGCTCACCGAGGGGCGTGGCAGAGCCGGGTGCAGTGGTCGACGTTGTTGGTGCCGAGCCCTGCGCGGAAGAGCTTCTGGAGGACGTAGTTCTCCTCGTTGGCGCACTTGGCGCTCTGGAAGACCGCGAGCGAGCCGCCCCCGTGGGTGTCGCGGAGGCGGAGAAGTTGTTGGGCGGTGAGGTCGAGGGCCTCTTCCCAGGTGGCTTCGCGGAAGGGGGCGAACCAGTCGGCAGGCGTGGCGATCCGGTCGCGCGGGTCGCCGAGGGCGGCGTCGGCATCGTGGCGCGCGCCTGTGAGCGGGGAGCGGATCGATTCCGCGCCGGCATCGATCCGGCGGAGCGGGTTCGTGCGCGGGCGGTGGTCTTTGGCGGCGCGCCCTTCGGCCTCGACGGAGGACCATGGTCCACCGCGGCGGCCCCAATTGGGATCGGCTGCGGCCGCGTCGTACTGCCAGGTGCCGTTCGCGTCGCGGGTCCAGCCGCGGCGGATGAGCGGGCGCGTCAGCCGATCGCGGTGCAGCACGAAGTCCGTCCCGAATCGCCCTTTCACGCAGGTCGACCCCTGGTTCGGCGTCGCCTCTTCTATCCAGGGAGAGGTCACCCGCGTGACATGGTTGTTGCGGACCTCGAGATCGAGCTGGCACCCCACCGCGCAGTAGGGGCAGACCGAGCGCACCTTCGTGGCCGGCGCCTCCAGCGTCCCCGCGCGGAGCTTCGCGAGCGGGAGGATGTCGTGGATCGCCCCCGTGGGGCAGACCCGCACGCACTCCCCGCACCAGGTGCACCCCGCGTGTTCCGGATTCCCGTCGGCCCCGACGATGATCTCCGCATGCTCCCCGCGCGCCGCCACCTCCAGCACCCCGACCACCTGGATCTCCTCGCACGCCCGCACACAGCGGGTGCAGAGGATGCAGGTCGACATGTCGTGCGTGATGATCGGGTCGGTGGGGCGCTCGTCCCCTGTGCGGAGCGGGAGCTCCCCGGAGCGCGTCAGCGGTACCTCGTAGCGGTGCACCAGCGCCTCGAACTCATTCCGCGCCTGGTCCGCCGGGATCTCCTCCACCGGGTAGCGCTCCAGCAGCATCGCCAGGACCGCCTGGCGGTTCTTCACCGCCGCTTGCGATTCCGTGGTGACGACCATCCCGTCCGCGACCGGCGTCGCGCAGGCCGGGAGGAGTTTGTTCGTCCCTTCGACCGAGACCAGGCAGATGCGGCAGTTGCCGGCGGTCGGGAGTTTCGGATACCAGCAGAGGGTCGGGATCTCGACGCCGAGGGTGCGTGCGGCGTCGAGGATCGTCGCGCCGGAGGGCGCGGTGCACGACCGACCATCGATCGTGAGTTGGGTCATCGCGGGAGCGGTGGCATGTCCGGGGTGCAGCAATGATCGCGCGCGTGCGAGGGGTGCGCAACTGTGTGTGGCCTTCCTCGCGCGCGCTGATCGGGGAGGTCGCGCGGTCCGAATTTTTTCGTGCGCTCCCAGTGACGGCGTGACGGGACGGTCGTCTCTTGTACGGAATCTCTTGACAGATTCCGAAGAATGTCGTATTCAAGAGGCACCACGAAGTGCTCGCATTTCGTGGAACCCACCGATTCACCGGGGAATCGGCCGGGAGATGATCACTCCTTCAAGGAGCTAGCAATGGCTGCGAAGAAGAAGGCCGCGAAGAAGGCGACCAAGAAGAAGGTCGCGAAGAAGGCCGCGAAGAAGAAGTAAGCGGTTTGCTTCACAAACAAAGGGATCGGCGAAAGCCGATCCCTTTGTGTTTGTGGTCAGGACGATTGGTGTGTCGGGATCGTGCGCCGAACGCGCGCGGGTCCCGTGTCGTGCGATCAGGCCGCGTGCGGCGCGCCGGAGGTCGCGTGCGGCGCCTCGTCCGGGACCGGGCCCCAGACGTACTCCGCCACCCGTGGGGTCGGCTCCCCCCGCGACCCGCTCGAGATGACGATCCCCATCGGCTCGTCGACGTACTCCGCCACGAGCGCGTCGAGCGTTTCGTCGAGCAGGGTGGGGGTGGCGGTCTGGATCATGGCGGGCTCCTCTGGTCTCACGGAGCGGGGCGATATTGCCCCGTCT
>Ga0172372_10001868_pt1 | contig 32390 bp, 44 predicted proteins | sample LakKiv5m_2_FD_114544 | JGI IMG/M metagenome (GOLD analysis project Ga0172372, IMG submission 114544) | Freshwater microbial communities from Kabuno Bay, South-Kivu, Congo - kab_092012_9.5m | ecosystem: Environmental > Aquatic > Freshwater > Lake | place: Democratic Republic of the Congo... | reverse complement strand
TTCATCGAACAATTGGTGCCGAGGAAGACGAGATTTAAGGGAACAAATTTTGTAATAGAATCACACATGCTGGAGCGTCACAAGATCGAATACAAGTCCAGCGAAATATATCTGGGAGACTCCCTTAGGTCGTCTCTCAACAACGCCCTGCTGCTGCAGCAGATTGTAGGAATAATCAAGAAATATTAAATGATGGAAACTGCAAAGAATTATGCCTACAAATTCTAATTACCTGAAGGCGAGCGAGCTGCTAGAAGCAGGCAGGGCGAACGTCTTCTCAAAGAACTTCTATTCTTCGTTGGCCCAATACGATGCAGTGGACGCATTGTCCTTTAACGAAGGCCCTGCTGTGATACAAAATATCATAGGCATAAATACCTCGAGCATCGCGACGGCCGACGTCGACCAGTTTCGTCAAGGTGTAGAGATAACTCAGAACAAGCACACCTTCGGGCTCGTCAAAATTTTAGCAGGAACCCCCGGTCACTTTGTAAAACCGCTGTGCTACGGCGTCAGCGAAAAAGACATCGTCTCCACCAAGTTTTTTGTGGAGCTGGATAGGTTTGATAGCATTTCTTTCATCTCGCAGCAAGATGAAATCATCTATCCTGAGCAAAATCTCACGTTTCCTATAATAGTTTTGGACGTCGACGACATTGACTTTAATTTCAATAGCATCCTCGAACCGCTGTCGATCAGAAAGGTCGCTTCTCTCAAGTCGACAGAGTTTCCATACGAATTTAGGTCGACAAAAGGTTCGTTCGAGAGCGGAAACGCCGAGCCTTTCAGTCTTTCAAATGATCAAGTCCTCACAGTTGACTACTGGGACACAAAAGAAAATGTCATGTGGTATCTCGACGCATTTGAGCACATGAACACAACAGGCTCGATCATCCAGTCGATGGGTTACGTGAACGGAAATTTGAATAAAATTGATTCGTTCGATGATTCAAAGGTGTACAAAAAAACATTTGGAATAAGCTCGACGACGATGGGTGCAGACATGTTGAACGCAATAATGATGATGTCGTCTTCTACGTCAAACTATGTTCCGCCTGGGAAAAAGTCTGCGACTTCGGGCTTCGTCTTCGACAACGTGGGCTATCCTGGCACTGATTCGATCGCCTTCGGAGGAATGACCTACTGACATGCCTACCACTAAATCACTCAGAGCAGCTCCTCCTAAGAATCTCGACAGTTATGTGGCATCGTCTAGAAAGATATTCGGAGAACCCGAAACAATACCAGACTCTAAACTTTTTAACTTTGTAGCACCTGGAAACAATCCGAACACCGAGACGTCCACTTTAACAAGCGGCATTCCTCTTGGTTTTAGCCTAAAGATAAACAACAGGGACTATACCACAGTAACAATTGCTGTTTCAGGCTGGATGGTTTTACAGGGAAGTTCTGCTTTTTCTTTGAGTGATATCCTCGACCTGGGCGCTTCTGTATATGAAAATCATCGCATAAGATCCGTATTTCTCAGATCTCCTCACATACTTCTCGCACCGTGGTTTGATCAGCTCTGGCCTGTTCCTCGATCAATTAACATCCTTGAAAATTCAAACTGGTATGACAATGCTACTCAGCTTGACGGGCAAACAAAACAGGACATTGCTGAGGGTATCAATAAAGAAAGTTGGCCATTTAGCATAACTGATAGGGGCGTGAGATACCACAGGGGATACGACAAGAACTTTGGCAGGTATTTCCTCTGTAGGTGGACGACTGCCAAACTAGAAAATAAGCAAAATTGTGGAAGAATAAAGTTTGAGTGCGTCATTTTCGAAAACGGGAGAATGGAATTTAGATACTGGCCGCGGCTCGACTACGTTGCATCTCAAGTTTCTCCTGGCAGTCTCGTCGAAATAGACGCGACTGTAGGAATTTTCTGGAGCTACCCATTACCCAACCAATTTAGAGACTTTGCTACGTTGGTCGACTACAGCGTCGGCCAGAGAAATTTATCGGATCTAGGCGGAGCTCCGTATGACCCAGCATATGTCGAGGGGCCCAAGCCTTACTCACACAACATCGTAAAGATGGAAAATTGGCCGAACAACGGCGCAGTGATTGTATTTTCTCCTCCCACAAATCCTTACAAGGTCCTTCCTCAAAGGACAGTCAAGCAAATAAATGCTGCAAAAAATATCGTAAAAAACCCAGGAATATTTGATGATAGGCGGTCCGTCATCTTTTCGGGCAGCACAAACGTCTTCTATCCTACGACTTTACCGAGCAGGCTTGCGGGAGACACAGGGGACGTCGACGTCTCTCTGCGACAAATTTTATTCGCACCTGCACTCCATCTTCCTCACACAAGCGGAAGCATAAAAACAACAGGAAGCGTTGACAAAGCCGCTGTTGACACTTTCTTGACACAGCTTGAAGGCGTTTCACACGACTTTTACAAGAAAGATCTTTCTTTCAACGAGCATCAAAAAGACTACAAGGTGACCGATCCTACGCTTCCGTTCTTTGCGACAGGCTCGTCGTTGGAAGTATTTGGAGAAGGTTTTACGTCAGCTTTAAAGTCAAAGACACAGTTTCACTTCTCTCTCCCAATAAATGAAACTACAGTACTGCCTGCGACAAGGTCCTGCGTTCTCTATTATGACGGAGAAAAAAAGGCGTGGTCAAATATCGATGACGCAGGCTGGAGGGAGCCTGAAGCAATTTCTTTGGATATATCTTTATTAAATATTTTTCCGTATGAAAGAGACAATAAGTTCTACTATAGAGCAACAGAAACAGCTAGAGCATTCGATGCAGTCGGGAGAAAAATTACTCTTTCTTCGAAGAGAAATAACATTGCCATAGGTTCTTCGATAGTACCGACCTACCAAAGAGACGACATTATCGGACTCATAGTAAATACAGACGATCCTTTGAGTCAAAGCAAACTCAATGAAGCTCTCACGAGAAGCTATCCTGAAAGTTTTACAGACAGTCTAGACTACGTTCCAAACAAATCTCAGGGAATAGAGCTGCCAATCGACTATCCGTTTTTAATAGAAAAGATAGTAGTTGAATTTCCATTCCTTGCGACAGACTCATGGTTCAGGGATAGGACAACTTGCATGCGGCCTCTTCTTTCAGGAAGTGAGTCTGTAGTCCCTCTCGATCCAATGTTAGGAGAATTTGCAGGCCCTATCGACTTTGGAGGCCCAGGCTTGACATTCTCAGTCAGCTGTGCGAGAAAAAGTCTAGATTTTTTCAAAATGGATTTGATTGCATCAGGCACAATAACACACGAATTTGACGATGTCGCAGAAGTGACGCTGGAAGAAAAATGGATTTTTGGAGGTAATACACCCAACTATTCATTCAGACCAATGGGCTTTAGGAAATTTTCAAGTCCTACTACCGCATTGTCAGGAACGCTGATAAGTTCTCTCTACTTTTTTAATGACAAAGTACGGCTTGAAATGGACGCTGCGGTCTCTTCAGGAATAACTTTTTCTAGAAATGAAAGGAGGAGAGACTTCTCTAGCTCCGATTTTTTTGATATCAATCGAACACATTTATTTCGTTTGCTTCTGAGCAAATTTATCACGCTAAAAGGAGAAGACATACAACGGCCTACTCTCTTGCCGATAACGCCAGGAACGCCCTATTTTGCAATGTCAAGCTCTTACAACACACGCGACATATACTATCCAAATACTTCAGCGCCAGATCCCCAAATTTATGGAAAGTCTTCACCAAGAATTCATGTTCATGAAGTTCATCCGCTGTCGAGAGGATCTTCAGGAATTTATTTCAATGGCAATTCAATTCTAGGTGGAACAATTTCAACAATTCCAACAAAGACTTCGTTCGAAAATCCGCTATTTGACGAAGGTCTTGTGCCAAATCTACCAGGGGCAGTAACATCAGGTAGATTTGTATTTGACGCTTCAAGCTTATTTACAACATTTATCTCAAAGCCGTCTCCCTACCTCATTATGCCGGGAGAAAAACTGACATTTGCAATTTCAAAGACGCGGCCCGTCCTGCACGCGGGAGACCAAGGTTTCGACCAGATAGGCAATATTTACCATCGAACTAATTTGTTGACCTCAGGAAGCCACGGCATAGTGATTCCCCCTGGAGATCTTAAGGTGACAGTGTACGGCAGCTACGTCAAAGAAGGAATGGAGTATCACCTGTGAGCGGATTGGTCTATACAGACAGCGTGTTCAACGTCATTGGCGACTATCCTGTAGTCGATCAGTTCGACGTCTCATACATCAATTTGCTGACAGGTTCCATGACCGACCAATACGTCACGGGGTCCCTATTTATCAAATACAGCAAAGGATCAAAAATAAATCCGTTTGGTGGACCTAGTCCTTTAGAGTGGACGGACTACGGAGAGAGAGGACTCGCATTTTCTAAGTGCAACCCAAACAATCACAAAAACTTTCCTGGTGGGGATACAAGCTATGGCCTGCAGTCCTGGGGAGAAAGAAGCGGAATATCTCGATGTGTGAGGATCTTTTCGAGCAGAGATCGCTACTACGACTCGATGACTCCTGCCTACGACAAGATGATGAATGTGCTGGGAGGTGCACCTGATGTAGGTCCAGGGGGAGTGATCAGGATCTCAATTGGAATGAGCGGATCAGCAACTTTTACGACTGCGTTAAGTTTCCATGAGTCTTTTCCGTTTGAAAGCAAATTCAAACAAATTTTAAGATCGAAATTAATATCAAGTGATTATAAAGGTCAGGAAATCGTTGTCCAAGAAGAAGGAGACACAGGGCCTGCATCGCCTCCTTATGCTTCTGCATGGTACAACTCATTTGGACCCCCGTCAACTTATATTTTGTCCAATGACTTGTCGAAAGTCATGTTCGGATTTGGCGATAGACGAAAGTCGTTTGAAACAGATCCAGGCACTATTGTAGGTCAGTCAAATTTACCCGAATATAGGCAGTGGAATTACACAGGATTTTTTAATATACTGACAGGACCAATCATACGAGGATGGAAGTATGGTTTGATCAGCGCCCTGCCTCACTATACAAGCGCAGTCTTCAGACGAGACAGGTATGGTCAGTTCAGAGACATGCTTGAGCAGCGACCTGTCGCCGTCACTGTCTTCGACCCCAATAATAGTCCAATGAAATACTTTGGCGACGTCGAAACTCCTCCATTCACTTCTACACCTGGCGTGTCTGAACCCCTACAAAGCGATGTTTCCACAAAGTTTACCGTCAAGGTCGCCTTTGGGAGGATAACGCTTATGAGCAAATATGGACCACCTCCAGCTGGAGGTGACAACTTGGTCAGCGGTACGACAGGAGACGTTCTTGAATACGTCAACCTCAGTCCACTGGAAACGGACTCGTCAAACCTGAGCACTTTTGTGACTTCTTCTCTGCCCTACTTCGACTAGTTGAGCATTTGGGTCCTCGTCTCCTGCGTCTCTTGAAGTAGCTCCTGGAGGCTTTCTACGACCTCCCTCGACTCAAAGATCTCGTCGATGTTGAACTTGTGCCGCGACCTGCTCGTCAGCTTCGTCGTCCGCACGCCTTTGTTGGCCTTTGGTTCAAAAGACAGGACTTCGCTTACGACCCATCCCTCGTGGATGCCGATGAGCGGCTTCAACAGCGGTGTATTGACCTTTATCTCCTTGCAGAGGCGGATGAGGTCGGCGCGGAAGAGGAGCCTATTTTCCTCATAGATGAATTCGCAGCCTCTCCACTCGACCTCCATCGTCTCACCGTTTCGTAGGTGCACGATTGTTCCGAGCGAGGGATCGATGTCGGCAGCAGCCTTCACCTCAGGATCGTTGAGCCAGACGTAGAGCGACTCCGTGGAGTTGAAGACAGGAAACTTCTTGCCGGACAAACCTCTGTTTACTGTGAGTCTAATTTTCTTCATCTTTGGAGTCGCAGTCTCTTGCTCAATAGTACCCCATAGTTGCTCATTGTTACAACGTCCTTAGATGTCCTGTGACTTGGTCGACGACTGACGCCTGATCGGGTCCAAATGCGACGCAGACCGGCGCGGATCCTCGCGGCGTGGAGCCGAACACAGGATAGACGCCGATGCCCTCCATCTCGGCTCTGAACATTAGGTCGTGCAGGGCGGACTCGGAGTCGACGCCGACCACAATTTTAGGATAGGAGCCGTTGATCCACTCCGCTTCTTCTCGAGAAAGCTTCACGCTGATCTCATCGATTCGTTTCGCCTCATTGTTGTCCAACAGAAACCCCATCGAAGCAGTCGCGACCTGCGCGGCCAATTCACTCTTCCTGAGATGTAGATCCTTGCGAACGACTATCACTTGCTTTATTTCCTGCACGGCTTTGTCTCCTATGTTTTTTGTGAAATCACTCCTTCACGAGAGCTTCTGCGTCCACCTCCTTTTTAATCCTTTCTCTTTCTTCCATGAGGATCCTTCCCAACCAATTTTCTCCGGATCCCCTGCAAACTCCCCAGAATCGGTCATTCCACTTGTTATTAAGTATCAGCTCAGAATCTTCTGTTGCCAAAAGCTTCGGACGCAGGAAGGGATTCTCAAATTTTTCTGAGATGAGACGCCGCATCACGCCGAGCTTGACGTCGCACCAGTCCTCTCGCGGCGATATTCCTTGGCCGAGCTTCTTTGCGTCGGACGGCGACTTCGCTCGCCGTATTAGGTCTCTCACCTTGGGATCCAAGGTCTTAGCAGCTTGATAGGCGTGCTCCACCGTCGGGTAAAGCACGCCCTCAAATCTGACCGTCGATGGGTGGAAGTTCGATAGAAACTCGTAACCAGCTTCCTTGGTGAACCTATCGATTGTTCTTCGCTCGTGGGACGACCTTTCCATGTCCCTCATGGTAAAGCGAAGAGAGGTTCTTGTTATAGCTCTCCAGCGGTGCCATGAAGTAATTGCAGGACTTCAGAGCCCGCGCCGACTGCCACGGGTCTCCTGTGTCGAAAGCCTGCACTGCAGCTCGACACTTTTTGATCGTCCGCCAATAGACGTCCGCACCTTCCTCAATCGTCTTGAAGGACCTATACGGATATCCTCTGTGACCCAGGTGGTTGTAGAAGTCCTCACGTGACTTCTTGCGAGGGCCGATATTTCCGATATTATTGTTGTATATGTATTTTCCGCGACCGTTTTCTAATGACACCTGGGCCCACCCCATGGCCAACTTGGTGGCCTTAGGAGGTACGCCGAACACACGGGTGTGCGATGCCTCGAGGACAAGCACAAGTTGTTCTTGAGAAAGCGGTGTGGCCACCTTCCTGTGCACGTTCGACTTTTCAGTCGTATGAACGTGGTAGGAGGTGGGACACGGGGAGAGAATATCTCCCATGCGGCTCGGTTGTGGTATGCTGAAGAGCGAATTAAACCACAACATCGCCGAAACCATGAATCCCATACTATTTCTCCTTGACCCGGTAAAGGGTCGGTTGTGTCGCAAGACGCGACGGAATCAAGTTGTGACCCCAAGGGGACTCGAACCCCTGTAACGAGAGTGAAAATCTCGTGTCCTCACCGCTAGACGATGGGGCCAGTTGGCAAACCTGCGAAGGAATGCCGGTTGTTTAGTCCTAGGTCACTTGGCTGCTGCTGAGGCCGAAGGTGCGGCCGTTGAAGCTGCGGAAGCCGAAGCTGCTGCGGTCGGCTCAGCGGTCGGAACTGCAGTGGCAGAAGCCGAGGCTACAGCCGATGCGGTGGGGGCTGCTCCACCAGTTCCGGCGTCCTCCTTCTTCACAGAGGGAGTTGAGCCACAGCCGACGAGACCTAGTACCAAAACACTTAGAAATGCTACGCGATTCATTTTTTTCTCCAAATTTACCTTCGATTTGAAGGTGCCTTAAGTATATTACAGGGGAGGGAAATGTATTCCTTCCAAAAATTTGCAGAAAGAGAGTAGAACATTGGTCTAAAACTATAATTAGGAAGACGTGTCGAGTTGATAGATGTATGTACACGAAAAAGCAGTAAAGTATGCCGAAAATTATCAACGACCTACAAAGGGCGCGAAAAGTATATGGTTCCATATACAGGACTCCCGTACGTGTTTCTCTTCAAACAACTGTGGAAAGTGACGCAGCAGTGCTAAAATTAGACTGGAAAGAATCCGTTAGATGTGCGAGTACAGCCGACATCCCGCTTCCGGCTTCGCCGGTGATTCAGACGATCGACGGTGTTGCTCTTGTTGACGGCAATAGGATTCTGCTAAAGGATCAAACGATATCGTCAGAAAAAGGCATATACGTCGTCAACGTCGCAGGAGGAACTTGGGACAGAGCACCTGATGCAATACCGGCCGATACTTTGACCTGCGGTGCGACAGTTTACGTCGAAGACGGCACTACGAATGAATACACAAAGTGGATCCTTGAAACAAAGAACGTGACTCTTGGTGGCACACAAAACTGGGTGCCTTTCGGTGTTGCAACACCAGCTCCCCCAGGAAACAGCATCCAGTACAACAACGGCGGCGCATTCGGCGGGTCGGCAAACTTTACTTACGACACCAATACCGTCTACCTGTCGGGATCATTTTCACAAGGATCTAACAACATCGCATCAGGATTACGATCACATGCGGAAGGAGAAGACACTACATCATCAGGCCCGTCTTCTCATGCTGAAGGAAGCACTACTACGGCAGCAGGTGAATATTCTCACGCTGAAGGATACAACACAACAGCAGCTGCAGAGACCTCACACGCCGAGGGATTTTCTACAACAACTTCGGGCTATGCTTCACACGCCGAGGGAGATAGCACAACATCTTGGGGTGATTATTCCCATGCCGAGGGACAAGAAACTATTGCAAGTGGTTCGCACCAGCATGCCAGCGGCAAGTTCAACCTCCGCAACAACGACTTCTCGTTATTCGTCATCGGCAACGGAACGGGAGATGCCGACGTCGACCGCAGCGACGTCCTTCGAGTCAACAGCGGGTCCATCGGAGACGGTCGCGTCGAAGTGACGGGCTCTCTGGCAGCGACGATGGGTCTCAGCGGGTCGCTCACGCAGCTCGTCGACGGGACGTCGTATCTCATCGCAGGTGCAAACGTGTCGATCACTTCAGCGTCCAACGGTGCCGTGACGATAAACGCATTCAACGACACGTTCACGACGACATTCGGAGACGGAGACCTCGTCTCAGGCATCTTTACAGCAAATCATAATCTTAACTTTCAGTATGCGACAGTAATTGTATATGACAATACGAACAAGCAAGTGATTCCAGACGAGGTAAATGCAGCGACAGCAAATGCAACTGACATTGACCTTTCTACTTTTGCACCAATACCTGGAACTTGGACGACGACGATCATTGGTGGATACAACAAGACTTATACACAGCAATTTGTGTTTGGCGACCTAGTTGCAGGTGTGCTAAATGTCACACACGGTCTAAATTCGCAGTATGTGATTGCGTCCGTCTACGACGAAAACGACAATCAGATAATTCCCGACGACGTCACTGCGACCTCGTCGACGACTCTGGACGTGGATCTCAACACATTTGGATCCTTCCCGGGAACGTGGAAAATTACAGTGAAAGCCTAGTTAGGAAGAGGAAAAAAGATGAGAATTGGAGCTTTATCAGGATCGCTGCAAAAATTGTTGGACGGGAATGACTACCTCGTCGCTGGGACGAACATCACCCTCACGACCGGCTCCGCCGGTGAGGTGACGATAGACGCAACAGGCGGCGGAGGCGGAGGCGGAGGATCTCCTGCGGCACCGTTCGACAGCGTCCAATACAACGACGCAGGCTCCTTCGGTGGAAGTGCAAAGTTTAGATTCATAGAGTCCGACGACTTTCTCATTCTCACAGCATCATTTTCACAAGGAGAAAATGTCAATGCAGCCGGAGCTAATTCTCACGCAGAGGGAGAAGATAACACAGCTTATGCAGCTTATTCACACGCTGAGGGCAAAGACAATGAGGCATACGGTTTAGGGTCGCATGTTGAAGGATTTCAGTCGATATCTTTTGGGTTTTACACACACGCTGAAGGTACGAATACTTTTGCATATGGCATGGCGTCGCACGCCGAAGGCGTTTCTACTGTCACTTCAGCATCATATTCCCACGCTGAAGGAGTCTACACAATTGCAAATGGGGTGAGTTCGCATGCTGAAGGATACGCGTCAGAGGCTTCGGGCAGCTTTTCTCATGCGGAAGGACTTTTTACTCTTACATCAGGTAGCGCATCTCATACAGAAGGATCGACGACGGTCACCTACGGACACGCTTCACACGCGGAGGGCTCCGGTTCAATTGCAGGAGTGATGGGGTATAGCATGAGATATGTCTCTCCAGGCAACTATAGCTATGCAGGGCAAGATCTAACATCAATATTTCCAACTAACACTTTTGTAATAATCGAATCTGTTGACAGGCTGTCACACAGTGTCAATCAAGTTGTCAACATTACATGGCTCGGCGCAAACACTTCAATCACTGTGGATCCTGCGTCCACACAAGACCCAGCAATAATGGGAAGCGCAATAGGGCCAGGCGGGTCGCCTATACCGAAACCGCTCAATGCTGATCAGACGATGGCTTGGTATTCGCACTCCGAAGGCGAGGGCACATATGCGAATGGTCTGCACTCGCACGCGGAAGGAAAGAGGACAAAAGCGCCTGGTGAATCTGCTCACGCGGAAGGCAACGAGACGATTGCAAGAGGACCTTACTCTCACGCCGAAGGAGGACTAGGTTCAGTGGCAGCGGGTCTAGCTTCCCACGCCGAGGGAGGTGGCACGACAGCCTCGGGAGATTATTCCCACGCCGAGGGAGGCAGCGGCACGACAGCCTCGGGTAACTATTCCCACGCCGAGGGATTCTCCACGACAGCCTCAGGTCTATATTCACACGCCGAGGGAGGCAACACGACAGCCTTGGGTCTAGCTTCCCACGCCGAGGGAGGCAGCACGATCGCAAGCGGCTCCTACCAACATGCCAGCGGCAAGTTCAACCTCCGCGGCAACGACTTCTCGCTATTCGTCATCGGCAACGGAACAGGAGACGCCGACGTCGCCCGCAGCGACGTCCTCCGAGTCAACAGCGGGTCCATCGGCGACGGGCGCGTCGAGGTGACAGGTTCTCTGGCAGCGACGATGGGTCTCAGTGGATCGCTCACACAGCTCGTCGACGGGACGTCGTATCTCATCGCAGGGACGAACATCACGATTACGTCAGCGTCCAACGGAGCTGTGACGATCGCCGCGCCGGGAGGTGGAGGGGGTGGTGCAAGTTATTTTGATTCTACGACGAACGGTTCGATATACACGACGGGGTCCGCGGCATTCGTCGGCGCGGAGGCTGTAGATTCTCCGGCAGACAAAGGGGACGACGTCTTCTTCTACGTCAGCGGTTCTCAGTCGTCGAAGGACGGTGCAACTCCGGGTGTAGCGCTCTTCGGCGGAGACGTGGTGATCAGCGGTACCCTCCACGGCGGATCTCCGCTGAAGGTTGGAAGCGGCGTGCAGATCACAGGATCGTTCATCCAGGGTCAAGGCGACGTAGGCTTCATGGGCAACCTCGGCGGGGCGTCTCCAGCCGCGATAGGAAGCGACGTCTTCTTCTTCGTCAGCGGCTCGGCGGGAGACGACGTGGCGGCCTTCGGAGGCGACCTCGTGGTCAGCGGCACGGTGTCGATTGGAGGAGATTCCTTGGAGGTGACAGGAACGATCTCTGCGACGCAGGGGTTCAGCGGTTCATTGACCACGTTGGCGGACGGTACGTCCTACCTCATAGCTGGGACGAACATCACGATTACTTCGGCTTCAAACGGTGCCATAACCATAGACGCAGCAGGCGGACCCAGCTATTTCGACTCTACGACCAGCGGATCGATATTCACTTCAGGATCTGCCGCCTTCGTGGGAGGCGGCGATGAGTGGAACGTCATAGATTCTCCTGCTGACAAGGGAACCGACGTCTTCTTCTACGTCAGCGGATCACAGTCGTCGAAGGACGGTGCCGTCCCTGGCGTAGCACTCTTCGGAGGAGATGTAGTGATCAGCGGTACCCTCCACGGAGGGTCTCCTCTAAAGATTGGAAGTGATTTGCAGATCACAGGTTCGTTCAGCCAAGGGTTGGAAAACGTTGCGTCCGGTCTATATTCCCACGCCGAAGGATACGAAACCCTTGCGGTAGGAAACTACTCCCACGCCGAAGGAGAAAGCACGATAGCCTCGGGTAATTATTCACACGCCGAGGGAGGCAATACGACAGCCTCGGGTCCATATTCCCACGCCGAGGGAACCAGCACGACAGCCTTAGGAAATCACTCCCATGCCGAGGGACAAGGAACCATTGCATCAGGTTCACACCAACATGTTGGTGGAAAGTATAACCTCCGCAACAACGACTTTTCGCTATTCGTTATCGGCAACGGAACGGGAGACGATGATATCGACCGCAGTGATATCGTTAGAGTAAACCCCGATAGCGTTCAACTCACTGGCTCGTTAATACAGTCCAATAGTGGATCTAGCACCGTGGGCTTCATGGGAAACCTTGCATCATCATCCCCAACAACGATAGGATCGGACATCTTCTTCTTCGTCAGCGGTTCCGTGGGAGCTGATGTCGCATCGTTTGGAGGCGATCTCGTGGTCAGCGGTACTGTGTTGATCGGCGGCGATGCTCTTGAAATGACAGGGACGATCTCTGCGACACAAGGATTCAGCGGTTCATTGACCACCCTCACAGATGGAACTTCTTATTTGATCGCTGGATCAAATATCACTATTGCATCGGCTTCAAACGGGGCCGTGACGATTTCATCATCTGCTGCTACTTCGTATTATCTCAATCTGTTCGCTGGAACCATAAGTTCCACCGCCGCATCCGCATCGATGGAATCAATTGGGATGGATTACTACGATGTCGCAAAAGTGCCAGCAGGTGCCACTTCGTATACATTCCAAGCAATTCTCGCAACGACCTTGGGAACGACAGCGTACATGGATCTGTACGACTACAACGGTATTGTGACAGGAATACCTGGTCCGATATCAGGATCGGTTTTGACTGGGTCAAACCAATCATACACTTATTTGACAGCGGATTTGACTCCGACACTTTCGGCCGTGACAGGATCGGGAATTTTTGAAGCAAGAATATGGTGTGATCCAACGGGAGTCAGCCTAAACGCCATATGTAAGAATGCAAAGCTGGAAATTTACTAATATTTTGGAGAAAATTGTATGCCTAAGTACAGAGGTTTAAAAGACATCTACATAAATCCACCTACAGATGGCACCTTGGACGCCCCGCGTGGCCAGATTTCCAGGGGAGGAGGAGAGCTGTTTACAACAATAGTAAATCATATTTCTTCCAGCGGAACCGAACTTGGGATAGAAATGATTGCTGCTAAGTTCGGAACGAACGGTCTAGGATTGGGATATTGGGATACACCCAGCCGGGCTGGTCATGGAGCTTTTGCATGCTTCAGATTTCATTCTGCATCGGCAGGAAAATTTGATTGTATGATTTACATCGCAACCGGCTCCAATGTGAGCATGAGTCCGATGAATGTCGGAGGCTATACTACCACATGGCAGGCGGCGCAGACAGGAAATAACGTAGCCAATTTGGGAATCTCCATATCCTGGCACCCTAGCGGATCAAATGTTACTCAATCAGACGGACCATGGAACGGAAGTTACGACTTGACCAATGCGACAATAGGAACCCCTGTTTGGAAGGTCAACAGCGAAGGAAAAGGCGGTTTTTGGCCCCGAGCAAACGGCATAGCCGGAACATACTCTGGAAGTAGAAATTATATGTTTCCTATCACACCAGATATCGGTCAAAGCGGTGCCACTTCAAACCCATCCCGTTCGCAATTTGTCATATCCGAAGAAAGTATTTTTTCTGCGGTTGACTACAACGGAATAAACGGAAATCAATTTCTAATGTACTTTGGACCATTCCTACCTCGGTCTGGAGCTTATTACGAATCTTACTATTTTGGCTTCCATTCCAACGAAGGACAAAATCCTTTTGGAGCATTTTATGGCACAACTCTTGGAACTACGACCAACCCCACTCATAATACTGCATATGATGGATGCATCAGCGTTCCAACCTTGACCTCGGGCGCGAGAAATATGGCTTTTGTCGTCCCCGGGGTGGACCAAAACATTGGTTTCAATAGACACATAAGCTCTGGTTCGGGCGGCGTTTGGGAAAAATTTCCGGTCTGGGTTGCCGTGGCAGATTCTGCGATGCCAAATTTTTACGGAATCTTGGGGAGAGCCAAGCAATTTGGCTATGGTTTCGGAATGAACGCTAACACAGTTTCAGACGTTTCGTCTTCGGTGGCGTTAGGCGTAGCGGGATCTCCAAATTCTGCAAAAATATTGCTTCCATGGAGCGGCTCAGCACCAGGTTTGACATCTACTGGCCGAGCTGGAGTTGTAATGAACTGGGACGAATGAATTCAAAAAGAGGGGCTCAAATATGAAACTTGCCGATTTTGAATCGACTTTTGGGGAAAATTTTTTGGATTACAGCTATTTCGTTGTATCTGAACAAAACAATGACAGGCTACTGCCGCAATTGTCACAAAATTTTTCGACAAGCGTCATTGCCGATACCGCAGCGGGAACAGGAACCACTGTTTCTGTTAAATATCGTATGAGAGGTTATTTCATCGCCGGCGCAACTTACGAATTCTGGATTACCACCGATCCAACAGTCACCAACCCAAGCGGCAATCCATTGATAAACAAAAGCGTTGATTCAATCATTACTTGATGATTGACTGTATAATTAGTAAAAAATGGCCATCATCACTCGCATAACCGAAAAAGGAATTGTACAAGAATTTCAGGAGAATGCCCAAGCTGAACTCAAGATCGAGGTCACCGCGACGGATTCTTCCGGGGCAACGATAACGGGTGGTGGTGGAGGGGGTGGCGGTGACGTCAATGCTCAATACCTTACGCTTGCCACCTCGGCCGTCCTAAACAACGAAAGAGTATTCACACCACAATCTGGTCTAATCGCAACAGATGCAGGTGGCCTTTATCGCCTTAACATCAACAATTCTGTTGTTGCAACGATATCAGGTTCAACTTTTACAGGCACGACAAAGCACAACGCAGGGCTCAGCGGATCGCTAACTCAGCTGACAAACGGTGAGTCATACTTAATTGCTGGTAATAGCATTTCAATTTCATCGGCATCCAATGGGTCGATAACAATCTCAACGACTGAGGGACTCAGTGGCTCTCTTACCAAACTTTTTGATGGAACATCGTATTTGGTTGCCGGACCAAATATTTCTATCGTCACACAATCCAACGGTTCAATACTAATAACCGGTTCTGCGGGAGGTGGCGGTACTCCAGGAGGAAATACTGATGAAGTTCAATTTAACTCAGCGGGTACATTCCAGGGAAATACAAATTTTACGTACAACCCAGGTTCATCAACCCTAAGGATTTCTGGGTCTTTTGCTCAAGGCAACGGTGGAACCATTCGTGGTTCTTATTCAACTGCAATTGGAGAAAGCGTGGCCGGAGCAAGGTGGTTTTATTCTTATTCTGGTATATCGGCTGGAACAATAACCTTGGAGTCGTCATACGGAGACGTCACTTCTTATTTCACTGTAGGCAATGGAATACACATAAAAGAAAGTACGTATTATAACGGCTTGATAAGTCTAGATACGATAACAAATGTCACTTTCAATGGTAGCCAAACCATTATTGAAACTTCTTCATCTAGAACATCTGCCGATACAGTTTCGGTATACGACGACTTAATGCCGGATTCTCCTGATGGGACTCCAACCACAAATTCATATGCCGAAGGTGCTTCAACTTGTGTTGATTCCAACGCTCATTCAGAAGGCGCTGGTACTGCTTTAGGAGAAATTTCACACGCTGAAGGTGGTAGTAAATCCGTTGGTCAATATTCTCATGCAGAAGGAATAAACAGTTATTCGATTGGATTAGCTTCCCACGCTGAAGGTGGCGCAAGCGTTGCCATTGGTGATTATTCTCACGCTGGAGGTGCATATACGATAGCTTCAGGTTCAAACCAACAAGCCATCGGCAAATACAACAAAAGAAACAACGATTTTTCGTTATTCGTCGTCGGAAATGGAACGGATGATGATGATGCTGACCGTAGCGACATCTTTAGGGTCGACCAATCTTCCGTGCAGGTATCCGGTTCGCTGATCGTCAGCGGTGCATACATCCTCAACGTCGTCAGCGGCACCACGGCACCGGCTTACACTGTCAATGCGTGGGATCACGTCATCGTATTCAGCGCAAATGACGTCACCGCCACCCTGCCGTCGTCGTCTCCCATCGGTCGCAAGATCATCTTTAAGGATGGCACGGGAGCAGCCTCGACATCCGGCGGACAGATGCTCAGCTGTTCGTTCGGAGCCATCGACGGATCGGCCACCTATACGATGGCGTCGGTCGACTACACCGCCGTCTCGGTGATCAAGATCAACGATCCAGACGAGTGGATCGTGGTGTGATCAGCTGTGTCGAATTGCGAGAAGACCGACGACCCACATCACAGTCCCGAGGATCACGAAGCTTCCAAAGCCCGCGAAGGATACGAATGACGGGAAGAAGAGGATTGCAATTCCCCACATGAATCCGCCGAAGATGAACCCGAGGAACGGCGCGATGAGAAGGTAAACGATCGCGTCCATCAGCACGGGATAATTCAGCGAAATTAGGATGAGTATTACTGCGAGGAAAATTAGAAACATTTTTCTGCCTTATCCTTGTAGGACTGGTATGCGTTTAGGACCTTGGGATCGACGTCCCGAGGATCCCGCTCTCTGACGAAGACGGGGAACCGAACCTTGCCGTCCTTCGTGAGGCCGTCCGAGGTTTGGGGATCGGGTTGTCCTTCCACTTCCAAGATCTTACCAATCCACGCGTCAGGTTTCACGCTGATCTCAGCCTTTAGTTTGTCGGTGAATCCACCGCCGACTCGAGTCACCACGCCGTTGGGCATCAGTACCTCGAAGCCGCCCCACAGGCCTTCACGTTTGGAGCCCCTGTTGCCGAGGTAGTGTCCCACCACGACGCCTTCGTAGGTGGCCACAGGCTTCAACTTTCGAACGGCGTCTGTTCGCTTGAAGACGTAGGGAGAGTCGAGGTCCTTCACCATGACGCCCTCGTAACCCTGCTCGGTGAATTTCGAGTAAACCGCCATCAGCTCGCCCTGGTTCTCTACGTTTGCACCTTCGACGGCGACGACGCTGGGAGAATCCGTCATGTCGACCAGCTCGGCGACGAGCTTCACGCGCTCCACTAGGTCGGAGCAGCTGTCCTGAGTCTTCCAGTCGTCGAAGAGCATCGCGTCGAACACGTGGAAGATCATGTTGGAGTCATCCTTGGCTGTCTTGTACGACATCACGACCGAGGCAGACTCATTCCAGTCCTTGCCCATCACCTCCCCGTCGAGGACGAAGTCGTCCCACGGAGAATCCTCCAGCGTCTTCTTGATCCGCGGCAGCGTCTCGATCGCAGAACCGCTTCGAGTGAACATCGAGACCTCGCCGTTGTGCTTGACAGCGATGCAGCGCAGACCGTCCAACTTCGGCTCGACTCGAACCGGATACTTGACGACGTCGTCGACGACGATGCCCCGCTTGGCATCGTGGTGCGTCTTGAGAGATTCAGCAAGCTGGACAGAGAAGCCGACGATGGAACCAGGCCAGATCTTGTTGACGGTCGCAACCTGGACGCCGCAGCGCAGATTCTTCAGGAGGATCCGAGTGCACCACTTCGCCTGACGCTCGTTCAGCGTGAGGAAGAACTGCTCGACTGCACCTTTGGCGTCGTTGCCTGTGATGCTCCGCGTCGCGAGCTCCTGTGTGAGGAGGACGAGGAAGTTTTCCACGACGGCGTCGTCGTCTTCTCGGGTCGAGAAGGACTTGGGAGACTTAAACTTGTTGACGTAGAAGTTGGTGTATGGGTCGCCGATCGTCGTGAACACTCGCTTCAAGAGAGAATTGCTTCGATTCTTCTCGAGAAGATCCTCCTTGAAGAGTCGGGAGTTGTCGGACTCAAGCTGCGCCAGGATGTCGATGACTGATGCCATACCCCAAATGTAACATGGCCCGAGCAAGTTTTCACCTGTGCTCGGGCCAAAGAATCAATCAAGTTTCTTCTGTGTCTTGCTTTCTCTTCTTCTTCCTGTACTGATAGGAAGTCTGATTTTCCTCTTCAGGTGGCGTCGGCACGACCTCAACCTGCAGTGGCTCCGAGTGGAGGAAATCATCCACAGCAATTTTTTGGCCGTCGTCCTTTGTGAGTGGGGGTGGATCAAGCACGACGATTCCTTCCTGCGGTGAAGAAAATACCCCACCGAGAGCTGCATGAAACTGTTCCTCAGTAGGAGGTGTGACGCCGATGCTCTCGCACTTCTTTGCAAGAGTGACGTATGCTGTGATCCCAAAGTCCTTTGTAAACTTTGAGAGAGTTATTTTTCTCTTCTTGAGCAGGTCAAACAAGCTGAGTGGCTGCTGGCCTTTGATCTTGTATCTCATAGTTGTAAGTATCATTGTTCGTCATTTCCATGCTGTGCAGTACTTCAGAAATGACACTCTGAAAGTTGGGAGAACCTGAAATGACCTTGAGCTTCTCCGAAGTGAGGTTCAGCTTCCATTCCTTGTTGAATGCATCGGCAAACTTTTGCATCACACGGAGGACGTAGTTCCTAGCTGAAGAATGGTTCATGATGAACCCGAGGTCGGACATGATGTCCGCAATTTCACGGTAGTTTACGCCTTCGTCTTCGAGGACGGTCGCGTAGCCATTGTTGAACTTTGAGCCTTTTTTCAGAGTCATCTCTTTTCTCCTCTGCCGCTTCGTGGATACGGCCTTGCATACCTTCCTTCTTGGATTTCAAGCAGTCTTCTGCCGAGGTTGGTCTGTATGTCTTCCTCCTTGCTGGGACTTTTTTCAGTATTTTGTTGGGTTTCCAACGACCTGATTTTTTCAAGAATTTGCATCTGTCCTCTGACGAGGAAGAACAGACACAAGAGCTCCAATAGGTCTATTGCGAGCCTTACGTCAAGATTCATTTGTCAGTCCTGTACCTGACGAAATCATGTTCCGCTGTGCTTCAGTGGTCTCGTATTCCGCGGAATTTACGTCGTCGTAGAGGCCAAATCGAAGTCGAAGAATGGCGATCTCTTTTGCCGTCAACGTGTTCATCACCTTTCTCACAATTTCGATCATCTCCTTCTTCGCGAGAAAGTTGTAAGGATCATTGTTAATGTTTAGGTCCTCCAACTTTTCTTCGTAGGTAGCAGCGTTGGGCTCAGAGCTTTCGGTCTGGTGGAGAGAGACGATGCTCTTGCTCGAGTGCAGAGTGGCCTTGATCACCGTCTCGGAGACGTCGATCAAAGATGAAATTTCTTCGGCGGATGGCTCGCATCCCGTTAGCTCCTTGAATGCAGCAGTGGCTTCAATCATCTTCTTCTGTGCAGAAGCCACGTGCGCCGGGAGTCGAATGATCTTCTTACGCTTCAAGACGAATTGACTGATCGCCTGCTTGATCCACCAAGTGGCGTATGTGGAGAATCGAAACCCCTTCGTCCAATCGAAACGCTCGATCGCTTTTAGAAGACCTAGGTTGCCCTCCTGGATCAGGTCTTCCAGCGGAATATTGTGGCTTTTTTGCTTCTTCGCGACGTAGACCACCAAACGAAGATTTGACTCCGTCAAAGTCCTTCTCGCAACTACGGCATCTTTGCCTCCTTTTTCGAATTTCTTGAAAAGCTCAACAAGCTGTTCGTGGCTGAGCTGCGGATACAACTGCAGTGATGTGAGGTAACTGTTGATCGAAGTATTTTTTTCTAGCATTTTAGTTCAGAGATTGAGGAACGTAGGACGCATTTTGAGTCGCGTCGAGCAGGACAACGTCGTGATCTTCGTTATTGAAGTGACGATGTGCGGTCAGATACTCCGTGTGTCTATCGGCTCGAATCTTTCGAAGCTGCTGCTCACGTCGGAAATACGAAATTTCTACCTCCCATGGATAGGGATCCTGTCCCCTGTTTAGGACGTGGTTTCGTTCCGACTCAAGCTTCATGACCAACGATCCAATTTCGTCGTCAGACATGTAAGCGATCATGTCCATGTTGTAGACGTCCGGCACGTTGATTGTCTTGCGACGATTTGTTTCTGTCTCGTTCTTCTTTACCATATTCCTTCTTCTTTCTGTTGGTGTGAGGTGCTGCAGAGAGAGTCAAAACCCTTTTGAAGGGAGGTTATGAGGTCCGCACCTTGAATGAGATCCAAGGTCGTCGTGATGTTTTTTGTCTCCACACGAGTTCGTCCGTGGGACGAAACAAAGATTCGAAGCTTTGCGTCGAGAGACTCAAAGACGAGGTTCCAATTCTCCAGACGATCCGTGAGAGAAATGACGTTGCTCATCAAAGCTCCATGACTCCCCATTCGTTGGGGGAAATTGTATAGAAAACTTTTCTTACACCTGTTCGTCTCATCCTCATTTGACATCCTTGACACGGTCTGGCAAGTGCCCAAGATCCATCTCGTCTAGAAATTCTGGCGACCCAGACGATCGAGTTAGGTGTCAATTTTTTCGTCAGTCTAGCTTCGGCGTGGTGATTCGGAGCGCAGTCGGTCGCCGAGATATTTCGAGCCGTCATGATCACTCCGTCGTTTCTCTGTCCAACGGCTCCTAGCAAGAAGGACCTGCTGTCTCGACCGTTTCTGTTCATGGCAATTTTCGCTGCAAGCATCAGCATGCGTTTGTCGTGAGCCACAATACAACTGTATCAAACGGGGGATAAAGTTTCACAAGGTTAGTTCTTCTTAGAATAATTGTCAGCTGCCCAACCGTCGCCTTTCAGGACGAAAGAAGAAGAGCTGATCAATCTTTTTAGAGAATTGCTGTTGCACCTTGGGCACTTCTTCAGTGACTCGTCTTTGATTGACTGTTCTACCTCTAGGTCGTGTCCACAAAAATTGCAGTGGTATTCGTAGGTCATGCGACTTCCGCCGAAGAATTAGCAATAATTTTTACAGGAAAGAGGACTGTAGTACCAACGAAAGGAGTCGTCCCTGGTTGACGAGTAATCTTTGTGGCGCCTGAAGAAGTGACCAGGTAGCTCAGGACGGGATCCTGCAGGAGGTCGGAAAATCGCTTCTCTTCTCCGTTCACCCAGCACGTCTGTGACACAAGCTGACAAATTTGAGAATAGTCCGAGTGAAGCAGATCGTGACCGCACGTATTCTGCTGGATTACACTGACCCTCTGCGAAGGTCCTAGCTCATTCAACATCGATGCAGTCGAGTAGCCTTTGATTCCCTTGTATGAGAGTCCCACAAAGTGCCAACCGTAAGTGCATGCCCTATTAGGCTTGTTCGATGCGAAACTTTCAAGACGCTTGTCCAGGATCCAATGCTTGCCGACAGGTGCAACAAGTTGACCCGACGAGAGTTCTCCTGCAGCAAGGTCGACTGACTTGCTGTGCTTGACCATTGCTTCGACAGAAGAAGAGATCGGCATAGGCTGTGGGTCGATTCGCTTGTCAGCTTTGGTGTAGATTAGATCTACAACTTGTGCAGTCAACAGTGAAGCGTCAAAGACGTCTGCAAGTTTTTGCTGAAATTCTGCGGAAACATTGACTCTGACACCGTCGACCTTCAATGCATCGCTCATCACGTTCAGTCTAATCGTGCGACCACCTGATGTGTATTCAAGCGGCACCCACTCTGCGTCAAAATTTCCTGCTAGAATATTGTCGTAAATGTACTGCTCTCTCGCCTTTAAGTTTTCAGGAAAAGTCATCACGACAAATATAAATCATGCTACTAGAATGTACATGGCTACTCAGCGGGCGGAGCTTCTCCGCCTCCCTCTCCTCCCGCCTTGGGTTTGTTTCCTATGTACTCTCCTGCGTCTGAAGGACGCCCCGGATCGCCGTCTCCTCCCATCGACCTTCCCGGAGACTTGTACCAAAAGCTCTGTAGGTCGACGCCGCGTTCGATCTCGTATGGATAAAAACCGTTGGGTGAAGTGTCCAAATTCGTGGGATCCACTCCGACGACAGGGCCAGGAGCTCTCTCTGCGATGACGCTCCGAATGAAAATCCGCAAACTCCTGATTGATCTTGATTCTTTCATAATCTTTTTCAGCACGACCTGCCGAATCATCCTCCTCAACCTTGTCGTTGAGGCTCCTCATCTGCTTCGTCTATACCCAGAAATCCTCCGTAGCCAAGTCTTTCTGGATCTTCGTCACTAAACTCATTGTCACCGATGTATCTGCCCGGCACAACAGCTTCTTGATCCATGACTTCTCGAATAATTCTTCTGAGTTTGCCAATCGTTATTCGCATATCGATACATATATAAGTTAGAAAGATCGCTGGGACAAAAGATGCATAAGAACAAGACGCAAGGCAGAGACTGGAACGAGGGACATCCTGATCACGAAGGTGAAATGGCGGTGGCACAGCTGCACCGCATAGCTGAAATGGCAAAAGAGATGCTTGAAATGATCGGGGAAAACGACGACCTTCCCGGCTGGATCCAGTACAAGATTACACGTTCTTTCAACGACATCGGCGACGCCTACAACTACACAGAAGCCCAGTATCACATGGACGACGGTATGGATGATGCGTGCGGCGGCGAAGACTTCGATGACAGCGCCGAGTCACTTGAAGATGAAGGGAGAATGATCCAGATGAATGTAGCGGAAGCGAAGAAAGGTCTTTGGTACAACATTCACAAGCGTCGCAAGTCCGGCAAAAGAGCAAAACGACCAGGTGAGAAGGGTTATCCGAAGACTCTGAAGATAGAATCTGCGTCTTCCTTGCGAGGCTTGATCTTAGAAGAGCTCAGGAGGACACGATAATGCTCGTCACGCTCAAACAACTGAAACTCATCATCGCTGAAGGAATCATGCTTGACGAAGCAGGTCTCCTTGAGGACTACGAGATCAGCTTGACAGCACCCGATGAAGTCATTACAGAAGCTGAGTATCGTGGACGCAAAGTGACTCTCGGAAAGCCCATGAAAGGTGACACCAAGAAATACAAGGTGTTTGTCAAGGACAAGCGGACAGGCAACGTGAAGAAAGTGAACTTCGGTGACAAAGGCATGGAAATTCGTCGAGACAACCCAAAGGCGCGGAAGAGCTTCCGTGCACGTCACGGATGCGGCACAGGCAGGGCATCCGACAGAACGAAGGCAGCTTACTGGAGCTGTAGGATGTGGTCCAGAAAACCTGTCTCCAAGATCCTCAAGGGAAAGTGATGAACGTACTCAAAGTCAAGACTGTCGCTTCCTGCTTCCTCACTGCTGCCGTATTGGCTGTCGCTTGTGAGGATGAACCTCTCGGACCTCCGAAGCCGTCCGTCGGAGGAAGCGGAGGAGGCGGCACAGGAGGTGTGGGAGACTTTGTAGAGAACGGCGGAGAAGGTGGGATCCTCATCGACGGTGAGGTGCCGACGTGTCTATCAGGTGAAAAATGACCCATTTACTCAAGAATTTCATTAAAGAAGTCCTCGTAGAGGAACGTAAGAAGTACCACTTCGGCGGCTCTCAGCCCCACGAAAATTACGAGTCTGAGCTGTTGGACGACCCAGACTTTGAAAGTCCCAGCGTCTACGTGCCCAATGACATCAAGGGGTCGATTCGCAAATGGGCAACTGACATGGGCCTCTACAATTCTCGTAAAAAATAATGCCTTATACCGTCAGGAAACAAAAATGTAAAAAATCGGGTGGAGAGTCAGGGTCCTACGTCTTGTCCTACACCGACAAGAAGGGCAAGAAACACCGCGCGTGCCATTCTTCGAAGAAGAATGCGAAAGGTCAAATTTCAGCAATTGAGATGAGGAGAGAAAACGTGAACGAGAGCCTCTTAAAGCAGATAATTCGTGAAATCCTTGAAGAAGAACTTCACGAAAGAAACAAGATGGACAGAGACCACGACGGAGACAGCGACTTCGACGACGTCAGGATAGCAAGAATGATCGCAGGCGGAATTCCCTCGAAAGAGGCGATCGCAAAGGCAAAAAAGAATCCGATGGGCAGGAAGAAGAAGTAGCGTCAACCTCCTGTAAAGAGGAGAAAGATGAAGGTCAAAGTCGCGAGTGTGATTGCTAGAGTCGCAATGGAGTCACACCACACTTCTAAATCCGACGCCTCGTCGGGAGGGCACTTTGGACACTTGCTCATTTCATTCTTTCATCGCGAGAGAACCACACAAGCCACAGAGAAAGTGAGGCGACCAAGCAGATTGCAGTGAAGTCGGACATCACTTCCTCGCATGCTGAAAAGCGGACCTCGCCCTCTCGAGGGAGTTGACGAGGTCTTCCATGTCATTTGAGTCGCACCGACCAAACGGACCGGATTCGATCCGGTAGAACTCTGCAGCTAGTTCTTCCGCAATCTTTAGGACGGCGTCGAGCCTCGCCACCGTCGTGGAACGAAGGACGGCATATCCATTGGACGAAAGCGGTGGAGGAATCTTGGACTGAGAGACAGGCTGCGACGATTCGTCCACCTGATCAGAAAAATCAAAATCTTCGTGTTGTTTCGTCATAGTCTTTCTCCTATAAGTATTAGAACCACTTTGAGTCTAGAACTGAGTCAATCGCTTCGATGCCTTTCAATGCGGTCGTCGGGAGAGAAATTGTGCCTTCAGGGCCTTGAGATTCTCGAGGATTCAATCGAATAAGTGAAGAGCCTGGAAACTGGCGAAGTAGCTTCTCGCCTTGAGACCTGACCGACGGGATATGGGTCCCGGCGCCGGACTCGATGATCACGAGTGGACCCGACAGGTTCGTGAGAAAGTCGCCGTACGCCGTCATCTGAGCATCCACACGATTCTCGTCGAATCCGTAGTCTCCGAACATCAACACGTTGGGTCGCGCGAGAGAACCGCACTGCGGGCAAGATGGAAGATTTCCTTGTGCCCTGAACGACGATGGGTGGATGTGCACTTCGTAAGGAAAAGAATCAAACAGACCCACTCCGCATTCACGTGTGCACTGCATGTGGCTCAGAGCACCGTGGCATTCTACGATTCTCTGTGGGTCAAATCCTGCTTTTTGGAACTGACCGTCCACGTTGGATGTGTAGACGAAGCTATTCCCCACCTGATTGTCCCACTTGCGGAGGATCTGAAAACCGCGGTGCGGTCGAGTCCCACGGTACAAGCCCATGCGGTGCCCGTAGAACCCCCACGCCAGCGAAGGATCCTTGATGAACCAGTCCGGATTCGCGAGGTCCACGAACGAGACCCCCAACTTTTCGTATGCAGGGTACGCCTTCCAGAAGCCAGTGTTTCCACGAAAGTCGGGAAGACCTGAATCCACTCCCATTCCAGCGCCCGCCGTAAAAAGCAGGGCGCCTGCGGAAGAGATTGCGTCTGCAGCACGTTGAACATTGTATGAGATGCTGTTCATATAGATAGTCTATCACGCTGTTCGAGGAATTTCACAAAGACTAACATATATATGAAGTCATGAGACGCAACACACTACATAGTTCCAGGTTACAAAAAATGAACTTTGTCGTCCCGTCTTGGGACGACAGAGGGTTCTTCACGCAAGTGACGCTTTCTGAGAGGTAAGTGGTAGACGTCCAGAAAGGTTGGCCAAAGCTGTAACAGCAATGTTTGCGATCGCCGGAATTGCAGCTATTTCTGGAATCACTGGATTTATTACAGCAGCAATAGCGGTATTTGCAAAATTCAAGAAGGCTGCCTGGGTGGTAGGAAATTTGGCGAAAATACTCTCAAAAGCTAAACATTCGGCTCCTGCTCCTGCGGCACCCTGACGTAGAGAATCCAAGGCTACATGTGCAACGTCGTGATCGCGTCGGTGGCAACCTGCTCGAGAGCCTCGATGAAAGCTCCGTGATCGATCACCACGGGCGGACCACCTCCACCCTTCAGCACCTGGCTCTGCTTGTAGTTTTCAATCCGATCCTCGAAAGCACTGTGCGCCTTTTTCAAAAGTGATATCTCTGACAATTTTGTACCTCTGTCCTTCAGAGACAGGCGAGGCTTTGTAAATTTCTCATCCGGCTCACGATAGAGCACATCTGCCGGCACAGACTTTCTCTTTTCACGGCGGTCCACGGCGCGGACTGTCTGATAGTGCCGCCAGACATCTTGTGCAGCAGGCGACACTGTTTCATCCGGAGAAAGCTGAGGATTATATGTCAATGCTATGTCATATAACATTGGCCCATACCCATGCTCCGCTACGACGCCATCGACTATCGCAGGATCATCTCTGCCGCCACCTGGTACCACCCTCATTGCGCCAACAAACGCTTTCTTTACGATCGGCAAATAGATGTCACCTCGAATTGAGGTAGGTGACAGGGTGATGCCACCACGCTCCGAATATTCTCGTAATTTCTCAAACAGTTCTCCGCGAGTCCTGTACAAGGTATATGTCGTCAGCATACCCGATCCAAAGGCGTATAAGGCGATGCCCTGTTGAGCAGCCTCGGCGGGGGAGACGGCAGCTTCCTGTAGGAGACGCCGGAATATGGATTCTAATAGAGCGTTGCTTGCATATGCCATATCACTCTATATGTATTTGGGTTTCAATATTTTATCTTAAGAGAGCTGCCCCGTTGCCGATACCGCGAGCTGCGCCACGTTGCCGAGAATCATCACTTCACCTGAACGCGAAGATTGAGCAGCTTGGAGACAGTGTCGGTTGTTGTTGTGCTATTGCGTTCACATCTCATTACAAAATTGAGAAGGTTTGGATTGGGTATCGGCGAAGACACATTTGAACCGCTACCACCTGGAAACGCAGCCGCTGCGTTGATCATGATGTATCCACGCATTTGCAGAGAACTAAACGCAGGCCAACCGCTTGACCAAGAACCTGTATAAATCTCCATGAGATTCGCGGTTACGTACTTCAGCACCCACACATCGTGGCTGCTATTTGATGTGGTCCTTCCTGCATATATGGTGCTTCCAGATGGATAAACTGTTGATGTCAACAGTCCTAGCGGGATGAAATTGTTTTCGTTGACAATATCACCGCTACCGGCGCTATTCGTTCTCCAGTAGCGCAACCAAAGGGCATACGCAAGATTTACGTCAGTCGCAATTGCAAAATCAATGTTGTTATTACCAGAACCATTAAAAGTAGTTGACAGGGTCGCTTGCACTCGACCCCATACCAAAACTTGGTCTTGTCCTGGCACAGCTCCAAAACTGGACAGCAACACTTGAAATGCCGATGCACTTGAGGCTCCACCCCCAGCATTAGTAACCAGTTGCAGCCCATTCGAGCTCAACGAGGCAGAATTGTTAGCCCCCAACCCCGCAAACGTCCACGTCTTGCCGTCGATGGTCGCCGTGCCGTTGCTGTAGCTCGCCACGGGAGTAAGCGTGGTAAAGTCTACCTCGTAGGTGGTCTGCCAGCCGCCCGTCAGCGTGCCAGCCGCCAGGCTCAGCCCCGAACCCACAGCACCTGGTGCTAGTTTTCCAGTAGAATCAGTCGTGATGATCTTATTCGAACCAGGGTTTCCTACGTAGGCCATGCACCATATATATCACCCAGCCGCACGATCCACCACCATCGATATATCGATGAAGTTGCGGATGTCCCGTGCGCCTCGCCGCAGGTACGATCTACCTCCATCGACAAAAATCTCACCACATCCACACCACTTGAAGTCGTGGACGCTCTCGCTCTCCACCTCCTCGTCGCACAGTCCGCACTTGGCAGAATTGCGGAGGATCATATCACTCTTCGTCACGCCATTCATTTTCGTCTATCCTCCTCTCAAATCATCCGAGTCTTTGGGCCCGCGGGCCGCCAACCATTCGCCAACGCGGTCTTCACCCAATCCGGCATCAATCTCTGGAACTCGCTTTCGGCCGTCGACTCAGCCACAAGGATGGCTGCAAGCGCGCTATCACACTCGCCCTCCCGATGCGATCGGCGATGGTGCCAATCGATGATATCGACGCGCCACTTGTAACGACCTTCCAACAGGTCGACCGTCGCCGAGACCAACAATGGCCACAAATTAGAATCGATCTGATGTGAAAGGTCACATGCCCAAGGACTGTAGTTCAACGCCTTCGGCGTCCACTTGAACTTAGAACCGACCGGCGGAAAGTACTCCAACTCGTAGCTCACGTCTCTTTGCCTCCTCGATCACCGTAGGATAATCCAGAAAAATACGATACCCAAACCATTGGGTGATTAAAGAAAGAAGGGTTACTTGCCCCCTGGTGTCGGAGAACGTTCACCTGCACATATTACCTCCCCCCTCCCGTGACGAGGATCACCAGGGGACAATATATTTTTCGATGCAAGCTCGTTCACCATCTTACATCGAATGGGATCATAAAAACAATAACCGATCCCAGTGGGTCCAGGGGGAGTTGAACCCCCAACTTTCCGGTTAAAAGCCGGTTACTCTGCCAGTTGAGTTATGGACCCTCTCGTCATCACAGACAAGAACCAGTATACCATCCCGTCGCTGGACTGTTCAAATGTTTTTACGCCTTTGAAACCTTGCGTGCGTGCGCCTCGACAACCTTGTAGCGCTCTTCGAGGATCCCCTCGATGCCGTCGACCTCGCTCTCCCACTGCCCGATCAGTTTCGTCATCCCATTTTCAGTCAACTCGGCGAGCACCTCCTCCCGGACGGTGTCGATCACATCGGCCACAGCGCTCCACGGCACGGCGAGGAACTCCTTCGCCGCCACCTTCAGGTCGGCGAACTGGTAGATGCTGCCGGATCCCTGCCCGTAGTTGAACTTCGGATCCAACATCGTTCCGGGCGCGCCGCCAGGGCCCTCCAACTCTTCCACCCGCGGATTGAACTTATCCGCCGGCCGCTTCCCGCGAGCGCGATAGAAGAACGCCGATCCTGGGTCCAAACGCGTCACCTCACCAGTGTCACCCATCATCACATTGCCCGTCCCTGTACCGACGACGTCATAGTTAGCCATGAAGATGTCGACATATACGCCAGCTTGGAGCTGCTTGGCCAACACCTTCGGATCCACCCGACCCAACGCGGCCCGGCCCGCAATCGCGGCAGTCGCGAGCCCGACGCGGTTCCTCTCCGGATCAAACACCAACTCGATCCTCCCAGGAATCCTCACCCCCGGATACAACTTGTAGATCCGATACGCAAGGTATTCACTCATACACTGCATGCTGGGATCCGGGTCGCCCTCGCTCCAGAGGCCGGGATCGATGTCGGAGAACTTGAGGAAGAACTCCCGCTCGTCGTTCACGATCCGCGCCTTGTTCATCTCGTGGGAGGATCCCGCCGTCCCCTTCATCCCCGACACGTCTCGAATGCTGATCTGATTCAGGTCCGCCTCACGCAACAACGTCTCTCTGATGATCCGCCTCAGCCGTCCAATTGTTATTTTCACGCTACAACTCCTGCTGAATGCTAAATATCCGACAGCGCCGGATATGTGTGAAAAATTCACTGCGGGGGAGCGTTGCCGCCCGGCTTGAAGGTGGCGCGGCTGATCGCGCTGAGGATTTTCTCGAGGACCCAGCCGATGCCGCCGGCCACAGATGCAAAGATTTCGGCGAGCTTTTTGATCCAACCGATGGGGCCCGAGAGCTGCTCCACGGCTGCTGCGCCTGCCTGACCCAAGGCGTTCTTTACGATCCCCCAGGCGAAGCCTTTTACCGAGTCGACGATCCCGGTGATCGCAGCGACGAGGTCGCCCTCCTCGCCTTCGACCGCCGGAGGTTTCTGCTGCTTTTCGTCGTCGTCGCTGCGGGCCGCCTCTCCTGCGGCCTTTGTGATCGTCGCAGCAGCGGACAACATCTTCTTCTTGTCGCCGCTGAGAGCATCGAGTGCTGTGCTGCATATTCCGTTGATCTTGGCCCGAACGGCGGAGACGCCGAGGAATGCGACGATCGTCGCGAGCATCCCCTTCCAGCCGCCTCCTGCGGTCGCTTCCTTCACCTTGTTCGTGATGAACTGCGATATGTTTCCGATCTTCTCCCCCAGGCCCTCGACAAAGGACTTCAGCTCTGGTGTCGTCAGGCCACCCGCCAGCTCCTTGATCCTCTTCGAGACGCCGCCCACGGCCTTCTGCACGTCCATGAGGCCTTTGCTCAGAAGGTTTGCGGCACCTTTGGCGACCGTACCCATCGCGTTTCCACCGGACGACGCGATCTGCGTCAATGATGCGACCACAGCCTTGCCGTTGTCCTTTAGCACCTTGACCGCCTCGACCGCATTCGTCACAGGATTGTCGCCGATCCATGCTGCAGTCTTCTGCTTCGCGTCGGACCACCATCCTTCAAACAGGAGGTGCTCACGGAGGATCAGCCTGTTGAGTTGCGCGGATCCGGCACCTTCCAGGAGGATTCGAGGCGAGATTCCGAGGACGCGAACGACGTACTCCTCGGACAAGTAAATTACTCTGCCGAGGCCGGTGCCGTCCTCCGACGGCACCACAAACCTCATCCGACGAAGTCGAGAGCTCGCCCTGGACTCGACGAGAAGTCGAGCATACACCCTCTCGCAGACGACAGATTCAAGTCTTGCGTTTGTCACGTCGAATAGATATACACGCCGTCCGCGATTTTTAGCAATTTTTTGACAGCAGGGAGCCGAGCACCGAGGGATGCAGCGCCGCCCGAAGGGCGGCGAGGTCGCGGCGGGCGAGGGCATCTCGGACCCCCGAGGAACTCAGGTCGGCGAACGGGTCGTCGGCGGCCACGGAGACGCCGTACACGCCTCCGGCCGGATCGCACGGGACCTCGACGCCACCCCGACCCACCGGACACACGCCGGAGAGGCCCGCGTGCCGAGCGACCTCGAAGTGGTCGGATCCACACACGTAGAGGACGCGCGGCGCCTCAGGTCCAAACCGATCCACCAACGCAGCCTCCAAAGAAGCCACCACGTCGGGAAAATCGGGCCAACCACCACGGTGGTCACCCGCACACTCCCACGACCCCACCTCCAACCACGGATGCTCGGCGAGCGCGAGCCGACACAGCTCGAGCCGTCGCGCGCCGCCGAGAAACTTTCCTCGACCCCGGGTCTTCAAGCGGAGGTACGCATCAGCGGAAGGAGACAGGAAACCCCCAACCACCTCGATCCCGTGCTCGATCTCCAGCGATTCCGCGACCCACTCCAACGTGCCCACGTGCCCGAGGTGCACGGGATTCAATGCCCCCGTGAGGAGAAGCACGCACTGAGGCCGCGCGGCGTGCCGCGCGGCGACGCGATGGAGCGGCCACGGATCCAGGCAGCTCACTCGAACTCGCTCTCTTCCCGGTCGGGGTCGCCGTCAGCCCCGTCGAAGACCATCACGTCGTCGGACCCCCAGCTCCATCCCCAGTCCTCGGAGTCGTCGCCGCGATCCTCACATCCCACATCCCTACTGCTCCAGATCAGACTTGCCATGTTCTCCATCGTACTCCCTTCGATGCCAACTTTACACCTCGACGTGACACCGAGACAATTCTCGATATTGACGCCAAATGTAAACTCAAGGATTAATTGCGGGTCACGCCGTCGTCACGCGGCCGTCCCCCGTCCGCACGTAGACGGCGTCGGTGAGGAACACGGCGCTGCGCTTCTCCTCCGTGTAGTGGAGGGCGGACTCGCGGCCCGGCGCCTGCACCGTGTAGCTCATCCCGACGTGGAAACGGTCGAGCCGCCGCACCTCGAGCACGAGGAACATCGTGCCACTGCGAGAAAACACGAGGGTCCCGGGCGTCACCTCGCGGTTCCGGAGGATCACAGCTCCTCCAGGAGGTAGGACACCAGCCAACCGCTGCGGTGGCCCCAGGCCACCCTGGAATAAGGCGTCCCGAGGACGTAGAGGTCCTCGAGGAGGACGCCCACCTCGTGGTCGTCCACGTAGAAGGCGTGCCGGATCTCCTCCCACTCGGCGACCTTTCCGGGCCGTGGGAACACGTTGCAGGGCCAGCGGACCGCGACGAGGCGCGGGGGGAGGTCGGGGGCGTGCACGAGCGTAACTATGCCCGTTTCGGGGGGAAAGTGCTTCCCGGGATTTTTTTGCGGGTCGAGCACTTCGGAAAAATCCGCGGCACCGAGGCGGGACTGTGTGTCGGACCCAAAAGTTTCCCGGGAAATTTTTTGTGAGGCCTTAGCCCCGTGCAACCCCGTTTTCATCCACATAGTTTGCTTTCTGGGGCCCCCCGGGCCCCCCTTCTGGGACAGCTGCAGAGGCCCTTTTGAGGGGCCCCCGCCCCCTTACCGCAGGGCCTGCCGAGACTGCACGGTGGGGGCCCACCGGTCCAACCGGACGCAGCAGGCCCACCGAAGGGCGGGGCCCTGCCCCGGCGAGCTCGTTGGCGGTGATGGCGGAGATGTAACCCGAGGCGAGGAGTTCGTGGGCGGAGGCGAGGAGAGCTTGAGCGTCCATGTGTTTACCTTA